>OJAU01000519.1_pt1 | contig 15595 bp, 20 predicted proteins | sample 1589791 | NCBI WGS metagenome assembly OJAU01 (sample SAMN05416849, study PRJEB24817) | seawater metagenome | isolation source: Sea water | place: Canada:Atlantic | collected 2013-07 | reverse complement strand
CAGCGCGTAGCACCGCGACCGGTGTGCCTGTGCGGTTACTCTGTAGCATTCCTCGCGGTGTCGACGCGGAACTCGGAAGCCAACGGGCGTGAGCGACCGCTTCGAGGCCGCCATTACCGCGGCCGAATTCTGCGGCTTCTGTGGGCCGTCGGTTCCAGAGACGTCGTCGCGCGCGATTGCTCACGGTAGACGACGTAAAGGCCCGACGCGAGAATGACTGCGATGCCGATCCAGGTCATCCCATCCGGAAAACTGCCGAAGACCAGATAGCCGGCGGCGGTGGCCCCGATGATCTCGAGATATTGGAACGGCGCCAGCAGACCCGCTTCGGCGTGACGGAAGGCTTCGGCGATCAGGACGTAGCTCGCGGCGGCGAAGAATCCGCTTCCCAGGATCAGAGCCCAACCGGAGGCAGACAGTGCGCCAATGTCCAACGCGACATGACCCGCGCTTTGAAGGCCAATGCTAAGTGCCACCATGCCGATGCAGGCATAGATCGTGGCACCGCACTGCACCGTAAGCCCCGACCGCGAGCGCAAGGCGCGGCGCAGGGCGATCATGTTGAGCGCATAGGCGGCGGCCGCGACAAGCGGCAGGAGCGCGGCGACCTCGAATTTGGTGCCTGGGCGGATCACGATCAACGCGCCTACGAGACCGACCCCGACGGCGGCGAGGCGTCGCGGTCCGACAGTCTCACCGAGGAGGGGGCCTGCCAGCACCGTCAGGATCAACGGTTCCACGAAAAAAATGGCGATCGCGGTGGCAATCGGCATGACCGCGAAGGCACCGATCAAGCAGATGAGCGTGATCATTACCAAAAGCCCGGAAAGCGCCACGATCGGAGAAAACATCGCGCCCCTCAGGCGGCTACGCAGCACCACCGCCGCCGGCAGGAGGAAGGCCGCTTGGGCGAGAACGCGCATAGTCGCGACCTCGATCGGGTTCAGTGTCTCCGTCAGCAGCTTCGACAACGTGTCGCCCAATGGCAAGAGAACCATCGCCGCGGCCATGCAGGCCATTCCCGCGGCAGACCCCGTCCGCAAGGATCGGAACGTATCGGGCAAGGTAAATGTCATGATAGACCTCCTCACTTCAAACCCCGCACAAGAGGTGCGAGAGCAAATCCGGGCGTTCAGGAATTCAGTTGCGAATAGCGGAGTTCCGGCAGCGAAAACACGACGCCATCGCGCGCTGCCATGCAATCGGCATATATTGGTTTCAAACGGGCATGTCCAACCCGTAAGGATGCATGCGATGCCTTCTACGATTTGCGAAAAGACCGAACAGCCGACGTCCCATTCAAGCTGGGGCAAGGCCGTCGGCCAGCCTGGATGTCACTCCGATTGTATTCGCCATTCCGTTCAAGTGATTATCAAGCCAACAGCGACAAGAATGAGGGTCGAAGGTCAGACCTGCTACCAAAGACGAGAACAAGTTCTTTCTCAACTGTCCTGCTGCCGGAGCCGGGAGGGACGCAGAGACCGGCACCTTAGACAGGTCGCGGCGGCGCCGGCGCGTTTCTCGATTGCCGCGCCGCAACGACGGCAGGACATCCGGATGAGAAGGGAAATGCCGCCGAGCGGGTGTCGACAGGTCGGACATCGGTGAGCGGCTGCGCGGGGAAGCGATGCCTTGCAGGACGGGCAGACAGGCGGAAGGTGACGGTTCATGAGACTTTCTTTCGACGGGAAGGGAAGGGCGCCGATGCGCGGCGGTTTGCGATATCCCGGAAGGAGCGTCATGGCGCCTTCAGCGCACCCTGCGGCGCCTTCCGGGCAGGTCATGGGCCTCGGGTAGGCCCGGCACACAGCAGATCATCCGGCTTCCACTCCTTCGGCAGCATCCTGAGGAGCGACGTGGAGGACGGTCAGCACCCTCCGTTTTCCGTCCCTGGTGTCCCAGTGCAGCGATGCCCCCTCCGCCAGGCCGATCAGGGCGACCCCGATCGGTGTCAGGACAGAGATCCGACCCCGCGCGATGTCGGCGTCCTCGGGATAGACCGGCGTTACCGCGGTTTCCTTTCCGGTCGTTTCGTCGCGGTAGGTGACCCCGCGGCCGATCGTCACCACGTTCGGCGGAAGTTTCGCCGCCGGAACGATGCGCGCGCGGCCGAGCTCTCCGAGCAATCGATCTGCAAGGTCCGGGTTCCGCTGGAGCGCGCCCTCCGCAAGGGCTTCGAGCCTGTCCAGGCAGTCCGCACCGATGACGACCCTGGGCCGCCGGCCGGTGCTGCGTGAGGTGGAGCGTTGCGTGTTCATGGGATTCTCCTTTCCGCCCCTTGGTGGCGGGATGCATGTGGGTTGCCAACTTCCCTGGCCCGCAGGAGGCGGATCGGGGCATCAAGCCGCGTCGTGGCCGTGCGGCGGCCTCACATCCAGCACGACGACCGTCTCGATCTGACCGTCGTCCCGCAGAAGCGGCGCTTTCTGTAGTTTCCGCATCCCGATCAGGGTCGCCCCGAGCAAGGATGCCACGAGAAGGCAACCGGGGATCGGCATCCGAGACATGGAAAGCACGCCCGACCGCGCACCCTCGCCGCTGATCATATAGGTTACATGGCAAGCGGCCACGACGAGTTCGGGTGGAGCGGGCTCGGGAGCGCGGCGCGATATCCGCAGCTTGTGGCGCAGAAGCCCGTTCAGGAGCGGAGGGTTAGGCGCATTCTCGGTTCCCCGTTGGCGAAGCAGACGCTCGATGCCGAGCCGGTCCTCCATCGTGAGGAGAAAACCGGTCTCGACAGCGGAGCGCTCGAACGGCGAGCGAAAGTTGCTGCCCGCAGGCAGGGTGGTCATTCTGGTGATGGTCATGATGTATCTCCCGGGGCGGCGAAGCCCGCGTTCTCAATTCAAGGATGTGAGAAAGCCCCGGGTGGTCGAAGACGCGCTTATGCGTAGACCGCCCGGGGAGCCAGGCGGTTCAGAAGCAGAAACCGGAAATGATTTTCGTGCGTGACCATCAGGTCAAGATAAGGACGAATACCGGTTTGTCAATTCAGAGGAGATAAGGTCAGGAACGCGACACGCGACCTCTGCGTTTCACGTGACGTAGGAGGTGTATCATGGCGAAGTTTTCCACGGGAGATCATGTGAGCTGGAATTCCGAAGCCGGCCGCGTCAGGGGCCGCGTTGTGAAAGTTCACGAGGCGGATTTCGACTACAAGGGCCATCGCCGGCGCGCGTCGAAGGATGAGCCGCAATACGAGATCGAGAGTGACAAGACCGATCATATCGCGGCGCACAAGGAGGACGCGTTAACCAAGCTTGATTCATGAGCGGCGGTTTCGCGACGATCGGACATTCAAACCGGCCGCCGGAGACGGTCATCGACATGCTGCGCCAGGCCGGGGTCCCGCTGCTGGTCGATGTGCGGTCGTTCCCGAAATCCCGCAGCAACCCGGACTTCGACGACGACAGTTTTCCGCAACGGCTGGCCGAATACCAGATCGACTACCGGCACATGCTGGCGCTCGGGGGCCGCCGTCCGAAGCAGCCCGGTGTTGATGACAACCTGAACGCTTTCTGGCGCGTGCGGAGTTTTCACAACTACGCCGACTACGCCTTGGGTGAAGACTTTCAGCACGCGCTGGCCGAACTTGAGGATCTTGGCCACGACCGATCCCTCGCTGTGATGTGTTCTGAGGCCGTCTGGTGGCGCTGCCATCGACGGATCATCACGGACTATCTGCTGCTTCACGGCCACGAGGTCCGGCACCTCATGGCGCCCGGCCGGATCGACATGGCGCAGCCTTCGGAAGGGGCGCGGCTCTGCGAGGACGGAACGGTAATCTACCCTGCGGGGTGAGGAGGGCGTGTCCTGCGCGGCTCTGGTTCCGTGCGCGGGTCGAGCGCCACCGCGGTCGGCGAGATGTCGGGCAAGAGCACGAACTTTTCGCGGCCGTCTACGGCAGGCAGGTCGCGGCGAAGATGGACGTTGACCAGGACGAACAGCGCATAGGCAACTGCGATCGCGGACTCGAACAGGAAGAAGGACGCCGGACCATAGATCGACATCAGCGTAGCGGCGAGCAGCGGACCCGCGGTGGCACCGATGGAATAGACCATCAGCAGCCGTCCCGAGGCAGCGACATAGTGCCGCCGCTCCAGCCGGTCGAAGGTCTGTGCGACACAGAGAGGATAGACGCTGCTGATCGCGCCCCCGAAGGCAAGTGCCATCACGAAGAGAGGGCCGAACGAGACGCCGTGGGCGAGCGAGGTCGCCAGTAGGCCCCACGACAGGCCGACCGCGAGCAACATGCAAGCCATCACGATGCGCCTGTCGAACCTGTCGGCGAGCATGCCGACTGGAAGCTGTGCACCGAGTCCGCCGAGGACGACGGTGCTCATGAACAGCGCCGCCTCCGTCACGTTCAGCCCGATCTGGCGCGCGAAGACTACGCCGAGCGCGTAAAAGGACCCGACGAGGATGCCTGCAACGCCCGCGCCGACCACACCGACGCGTGAAGCTTCGAAAATCGGGCCGAGACCGAACGGACGCAACTCGGTAAGTTTGGGTTCGCCGAGGCGCGTGAGGGCGATCGGCACGAGAGACAGCCCGATCAGTGCCGAGGCGAGCATCAGCAACTCGCTGCTGGCCGGAGGTGCGACGTTCACCAGCGTCTGTCCGAGCGCCACGGCGGAGTAGAAGACCAGCATGTAGCTGCCCAGGGTGCGCCCACGCGTCTTGTTCGTGCTGCGATCGTTGAGCCAGCTTTCGATCGAGGTCGTCATACCGGCGATGCAAAAACCGTTGACCAGGCGCAGCGCCGCCCATGCGATCGGCGTCCAGAAAAAGCCGTAGGCGAGACAGGCCGCAGCGGTCAGCGCTGCGAAAATCGAAAAGGCGCGAATATGACCGATCCTCAGGATCACCCGTTTCGCCCGAAGTCCGCCGAGCGCCAATCCGAGGTAATAGGCTGCCATTACCGCGCCGGTCAGTGCCACCGGGTAATCCGCCGTCTCCATCCGAAGCGGCAGAACGACGCCCAACAGACTGTTGCCGGCCATGAAGAGGGTAGTTCCCCCGAGGAGGGATTTGACAGGTGCCAGCAACTCGCGAACTTGACGGATCATTGCGACGCCCCTCGTTAACCCTCTACGTGCAAACGTATCATTTTACAGATCGCTTCGACATGCCGCTATTGACGAGCCCCGGCCGTGACCGGGGCGCCCTTGGCGTGTGATCAGGTCACGCGATCAGTGCTCCGAGCATTCAGGCGGCCTTTTCGTGAAACGCCACCCGCTCCGTCGCCAGATCGGCGGTCGCCGGATCGCGGGCGTGCTCGGCGGTTTCAACAAGTTCGCGAAGGCAGGTCGCAAGTTGGTGGTGATCGTGAACAAGGTCCCCGATCATCTTGCCGGCGGGGGCCCCGGCGTTTTGCGGATCAGGACCGTGCGTCCGTCAGGTCGAGCGTGACGGGCCGGCCAAGCGCTCGGACCCTCTCGGCCAGGTCGTCAGCGGCAGCAAACATGTTTTTGTAGAACGTCTCTGTCATCTCGTGAACCGCATGAAACTGCGGCCCCGTGATGTTCCAGTGGCAAAGGTGGGTCTTAGTGATGAGCTGGTAGGTTCCCGCCAGCGCGCCGATTAGCCCTTCGCTTACCGCCGTGTCGTTCCGGCCGCCGATCTCGGACCCCGGGACCATGGTAGTCTTCTCTGCTTGCATCGTCATGTCGTGTTTCCTGTCATACAGGTGTTTCGGGCCATGGGTGTGCTGGGAGGGGGATCACGCCGTGTCGGGCCGGGCGGCCCACAGTCCGGCCGCCCGCCCCACGATGCTGAGGCTTGCGGGAGGGATATACACGGCGTCGGCGGTCCGGCCGGATGCGGCCGGACGCTCAGCTGGACGCCCGCCGTCGTCCTCCCAGCGGGCCACGCAGTCGGCACTCGGACCTCGCGATGGAAAAATCTCAGGGAACAGGTCTTCGAAATCAGTCATGCTGATCATCTCGTTTCTCCTTTCTTGCATCACAGGGATGGGTCGGGGCGGCACCGAGGCTCCGGTGCCGCGCCTGATTCACGCGCGCTCGCCTGCCCGGAGGCGAGCTGCGTCGCGCTGCAAGGCCGGCGAGACAGGGGGCATGGAAAGTTCGCGCGCGGTGAGGCCGTCGACGACGTGCAGGATCTCGCTGCGATGGATGCCGATGTCGCGCAGCAGACGGTCGTCCATTGCTTCGAGCGCCGCGATCATCCTGCGGCGTTTCCAGTTGTGGACGATCGAGCCGAAGATCCGGCTCAAAAGGCCGGGTCGAGCAATGGCCGGCAGCGGCGATGCGTAGGCCTGAGAAAGGAACGGGGCGTTTCGGTTGAGCATGTAGGGATGCATGATGAGCTCCAGTCAAGGAAGGTGAACCACGACGGACGCGCCCCGACCGCGTGGTCCGCGCACATGCGCAAACCGGGCGCAGGGAAGCGTCCGTCAATCCGTCTGATCTGTTTGAGATCGAGAAGACCCCGAGGCGCGGTCAAGCAATAGCCTGCCACCCGCCCGGGGCTACCGGCGGTTCAGTGTGTTCCCTGCGTTGAGCAGGAACTTCCTATGAAACCTGAACTTGGTCATGATCTGTATATCGGCCTTCCTTGCAGGCTTATCAAGACCACCGGCCAGGCTGCGACCTTCTGGCGCCATTCAATGTCCGGGACGCGCTATTGCCCGGTGTCCGGCCCTTCATCATCGCGGGTGCAGTCTCTGACGGTGCCTTCGATCGTGTGTTCCAGCGTTGCGCTATCGCCCTTGCTCCACCAGACATGCGCGCCGGAAGCGTAACGCGCCCCGGAGGCGGAAACGACGTTCACGAAGATGCGCTCCTCGCCGCCGACCGGGAGGATCGCGAGGACATTGGGGCCGGCGTTGACGTAGCGCACGGGGATCGTCTCGCCTGCGCCGCAGGTGTAGGTTCCAGCCGTCACTTGATCGGTCGGGCCGAGATCAACCGTCAGGGCAACCTCGCCGGCTACCGGGCCGGCGAAGAGGACGCCGAGCGTCAGCAGAATGTAGCGCACCTTAAGTCGGCGCCTGGTTCAGAATGGTCCGCAGCGCCTTGATTTCATCCTCGACGACGCCGTGACCGCTGCCAGGGTAGACTTGGGTGGTCACATCCGCCCCGAGCCGCGTGAGGACGTCTTCGGTCTTGCGCAGCCGGGCGAGCGGCCGGTCGCGGCGAGAGAGATATGCGGAAGAATTGGCGCCGCACCGAGCGCGACAAGGCCACGGCCCAAAGCGCCTGCGCGAGAAGTCGAGCGGATGAAAGACAGACATGAAAGCAGTTCCCGAAGAAAACGGAAAGACGTCGATCGCGCATCGGCCGGACTGCGGCAGATGCAACGGGACCGGGCCGTCACCTCGGGGTGCGGCCGGGCAGCTCAGGAAGGTGCTTCGTTGCGGGAAGGGGGCGGCCCCCGGATCGAGGCCGCGAGATCGAGATCGCCAGACATTTCCAGGGATGAGGATCGCAGCTCCAGCGCGGCTGCCCGGGCATCTTGGACCGTCGACAGAACGGGCGCCGTGCAATCCAGATCGCAGACGAGGGCCTCCGTGCCCTCTGGCGTGTAAGCGGGACAATCGCCTACTTGATCTACATCAGTCACAGCTGCGGTGCTGGCCATCTCCAGAGACATCTTTGTGCCAGCCAAGTCATGCGCAAGCACGCTGCCCAAACAGCAAGACCGGTGCGCATATCAACACGGTCGAGGCCGTGAATGCGGTTGTCCATCGTGCTCTGATCGGTGTGTATCACCGTCCCGGACGGAAGCATCTTCAGCGTATCTGGACGAGATCATCTGGCGATGGAACCACCGTGTCCCAGCGGCCAAAGTGCGCAAGCGCAAGTCTGCGTCTGGCCTTCCATCGACGGAGACCAGAATCGTCTGGAAGCCGATCCCGGTAGTGAATCAGATGCGAGGCCTGCTTCGCGGGGCCGTCGGCCGTCAGCTAAGGTGCACACACTCCTGGGGTCTTCGGTGGCCATGATCCTTTGAAGGCGAAGGTCGGCTGCGTAGCCTAAACCTAACACCTAAGCTCCGTTCCGATGCTATTCGGCGTCGCGAGGGTAAACATCTCGAGGACCACTGGCATCTCTAATCGTATTGCCTTCGTCCGGATTGCCTCGTATCTAACGTGCAAGGTGCCGGGCACCTGCCGCCTGCGGACGCGAGTCACGGTGAAGCCCGGAGCAAGACGACATCTCACCCTCGAAGCATTTCGCAGGTGGGTAATGCAGGCTCCCTCCTGATCCGAAATGCCTCCGCGGAGGAGTGAGCGATGTCGGTTGGACCCGCCCCGACTACAATTGAGAACCGTTTTCTGACCCGACCCGTCGGACGATTGTTTCTGTCGAATGCCTTGCCCATGGCCGTCGTCATGTCGACGGGCGGCCTGCTGAACGTGATTGACGGGGTCTTCGTCGGACGCTTCGTAGGTGCCCACGCCCTGGCAGGGGTCAGCTTGGCTTTCCCGGTCGTCATGCTACTCACGGCCCTGACCACTCTGGCGGGCGGCGGCATGTCGAGTCTGCTCGCCCGCCATTTGGGCGCCGGGTCCCGCACGGAGGCCGGAGCGGTTTTCGCGGGAGCCCACGGGCTGGCTCTCGCCATCTCTGCAATGCTGATCGTCGGAGCGCTGACAGTGGGTTCTGCCATCATCTCCGCACTCGCTGCCGGAAACTCGGCGGTTGCGGAACTGGCGCGGAGCTATCTGCTGATCCTGATCCTGAGTGCGCCGATTCAGTTCGCTTTAGGTCTGCACGCCGACGCCTTCCGCAACGAGGGACGGGCCGGGCACATCGCCTTGCTCTCGGTGCTCGTGAACCTGCTGAACATCGGAGCGAACTATGTCGCGATTGTGCTCCTCGGGCTCGGCGTGGCCGGCTCCGCCCTCGGCACCGTGGGCGCGCAGACCTTCGGCCTGGCGCTGTTGCTGGTCATTCGGGGACGCGATTGCGACCTTCTACCCCTTGGCGCGCTCCGGCACGCCAGCTGGCTGTCCGGGTGGCGACAGATCCTATCGCTTGGCCTCCCTCTTTGCCTGACCTTCGTCGGGATGGCCTTAGTGGCAAGCACCGTTATCCTCGTCATCGGCACCACTGCCGCGGATCATGCCACCTATATTGCAGCCTACGGTGTGGTGACGCGCCTTCTCGGGCTGGCCTTTCTGCCGCAGATGGCGATAGCGCTGTCCACCCAGAGCATCACCGGCAACAACGCCGGCGCGGGCCGCCTGGATCGGGCAAGCGTAGCACTGCGACTTGCCATGGGGAGCGCATTCCTGTGGTGTCTTGGCGTGGCGCTGGCAGGAACAGTCGCGGGCGAGCCGCTGGGCGCGATATTCTCGAACGACCAAGAGGTCATCGGGGCAATCGCCGCGATACTACGACCCATGACAGCTCTCTACGTCTTCACCGGGCCCATTCTCGTCCTCGCCCTGCATTTTCAAGCTATGGGCTATCCACTCCGGACCGCGGCACTGACCTTGATCAAACCCTGGCTGCTGACGCCTGCCCTGCTTGTCGTCATGAATGCCTGGTTGGGGATAGATGATCTGTGGTTTGCCTTTCCGATCGCGGATGCAGTGCTGCTTGTCCTGGCACTGACCCTGGTCCTCCAAACTCGCCAGATCGCCTCTGTTTCAGCGACCCCGGCTATCAAGGAAGCAATATGACGCAGTCATCTCTCGAGGCCGTCAAAGCCCAGGCCAAGACGCTCCGGGAGGCTCTGCAAGCCGAAGGAACGACGGTCAGCCATGCTCAGTCCCTCGAACTTGTCGCCCGACAACACGGGGCTCGTGACTGGAACACGCTGCATGCGCGGCTCACGCAGCGGAAGGCCCCGCTGGACCTCGCCCTGGGGGCCAGGGTAACGGGCCACCATCTCGGCCAGGCCTACAGGGGAGAGATTGTCGCCCTTGCGGGACCGGCAGCGCATCGCCACGTCGAGATCGCGCTGGATCGGCCGATCGACACCGTTCGCTTCGACAGCTTCTCGAACTGGCGCCACCGCATTCGCGGCACGATCGGCGAAGATGGCCGCAGCTCTCGCAAAACATCGGATGGCACACCGCATCTTACCGTGGACTGGGCGCCATCCTGACCGCGCGCACCAAGCGCGATAAGGCGGCACCAGATCTTCTCCGAGCTTTCGGACTTCGCGGCCAGAGCCGGTTTCGTCCGCCAAGCGGCCGCGCCCGAGTTCGACGCACTTTTGCTTCTTTTCGTGGATAATAGGGAATACCTTTCCCCTCTTGTCGATCCTCGCCGCCTTGCAGGGTCATCAACAAAACTGGAGGTCGCTACACAAATAGACGGCTTCATCACTCGCCTGAGCAATCATCTGTCCGCACTTGCACCTGCACTCGCATCCGCTGACAGGTCATCGTGTCCGAATAGGTCCGCGTTTTCATGGCGTTCATCGGAGGTCTCGAACTCGAGGCTGGAATGGCCGATGCCGAAATCCTCTTCCAGTCTCTCCTTCAGCGCCGACTTCACCGCCCTGAGGCGCGACCAGTTGTCGTCCTCCAGCACGACATGGCAATCGAGTGTCACCTCGTGCTCCTGCATTTGCCACAGGTGGACATGGTGCACGTCGCGGCCGCCCCCGAGCTCCCTCATCGCCCGGATCACCGCATCGGCGTCCATGTCCGGCGGGCTGCCGAGCATCAGGATGCGGGCGGGTGCGCCGATCAGTCAGGGCGAGGTAGAGGATGTAGAGCGCGATGTCGATGGTGACCGCGGGATCGACCCAGCGCAGGTCGTAGAGGATGATGAGAGTGCCGCCCCCTCGGCCTCGTCCGGCTCGACCGACCATGCATCCTTGGTGGCGTTGAATCCCTCCCAGGCGACGTAGGGGACGATGAGAAGCGCGGCGATGGGATCGGCCCACCACCAGCCGAGCGTCTGCGTCAGGGCGAGGCCGATCAGGACCACCACCGTCTGATACTCGCAGATCAGCGTGTCCTTGGCGTCATACTTCAGCGCGGGCGAGCCCAGGCGCTTGCCGTAGCGGTGCTTGCCCCACGCCAGGAACGGATTGACCACGAGGGAAACCAACAGGATCGCGATACCCCACCACGAGAAGCCCGGCGATTCTCGCGAGACGAAGGCTGATACCGCCTCGTAGAGGATCGCGGCAACGACGGTCCAGAACGCCGCGGCGACGACCGAAAGGGCGACCTTTTTGCGTTTGAGAACCGTGCGCTGGTCGGCACCCCGTTCCTCGGCTCGCAGACGCCAGATCAGCGTGCCCGCAGAGGTGGCTTCGACGGTGCTGTCGAGCCCCCAACTCACCAGAGCGGCGCTGCCGGTGAGGAGGCCAGCAGTCACCGAGACGACTACTTCCAAAATGTTGTAGACGAGACTGACGACCTCGACGCGAAGCCCACGCCGTAGGTCCGTCTGACGGTCATTTTGCTGCTCTGTCATGACAAGCTCCTTGTGCGACGAGTGATTGGGTGGCGTTATAAATGGCTCGAATGTGCGGACGCGAAAGTCGCGGATCGGGTGTATGGAGAGCCGTCCGACACCTGTGCGCCCCTGTCGCCGTGATCGCGCGCGAGACAGTGTCGGCGTCCGCGCAGGGCACACCATCTCGACCTGCCCTCACGCGGCCTTGTAGCGAGAGAATACCTCCGTGCTGCCATCCCGCCGGATCAGGAAGACATCATAGGCTTCGCGCGCGTCTTCCGGACCCATGCCCGGTGATCCGTAGGGCATGCCGGGCACGGCCAGACCCACGGCATCGGGGCGTTCATCGAGGAGCTTGCGTATGTCGGCCAGGGGCACGTGCCCTTCAACGATGTAGCCCTCGATCTCGCCCGTATGGCAGGAGGTCATGTTCTGGGGGATGCCCTTCTCGAACTTGTGTCTGATAAGAAGCGTGCCGAAGCTGCTCTCGGTGGTCACGGTGAAGCCGTCTTTGCGCAGGATGTCGGTCCACGCCGAGCAACATCCGCAATTCGGGTCCTTCAGGACGTGGATCGCAGGCATGCCCTGCGTCATTGCTGCGAACGGTGTGGCAGCGGCGAAGCCTGCCGTGCAAGCCAGCATGGCGCGTCTGGTGATGGTCATTGTGTCTCCTTCAGGTCGTTGCGGATGCGCGTTCGCGATCCGAGTTCAGTTGGGCGTTACCGGCAGCTCCGACCACGTCTTCCGGCCCGGAAGGTCGGAAGAACAGCAGCCGGAGGGCGTTCATCGTGACAAGCACCGTGGCACCGGTGTCGGCGAGGATCGCGATCCAGAGGCCGGTGATCCCGAGCACGGTGGTCACGAGGAAGATCGCCTTGAGCCCCAGTGCGATGGCGATGTTCTGGCGGATATTGGCCATGGTCGCGCGGGCGAGGCGGATCTGCCCGGCCACGTCCGTAACGCGGTTGCGCAAGATAGCCGCGTCGGCGGTCTCCAGCGCCACGTCGGTGCCCGAGCCCATGGCGACGCCGACATGCGCGGCGGCGAGCGCGGGAGCGTCGTTGATCCCGTCGCCGATCATCGTCACGCGCGCGGACGTCGTCAGATCGCGGATCGCCGTCACCTTGTCTTCCGGCATCAGCTCGGACCGATGCTCAATCCCGAGTCCATCCGCGATGGCCCGGGCAGTGCGTGTATTGTCCCCGGTCAGCATGATCGAAGAGATGCCGAGGGCGCGAAGCTGCGCGATAGCCTCCGCCGCGTCGGCGCGCGGCTCGTCCCGCAGTGCGATGAGGCCCTGGGGCACGTCCTCGCGCAGCACGATCACCACCGTCTTGCCATCGGCTTCCAGCGTTGCCACACGGCTCCGAAGGTCGTCCGAGAGCGCGCCACGCTCCTCCGCCAGTCGCGGGGAACCCACGCAGACGGTGACGCCGTCAATGGACGCTTCGGCGCCCTTGCCGGGCAGCGCTCGGCCGCCGATGGCCGCAGCCCCATCAATGCCCCGCCGCTCGGCCTCTGCGTAGATTGCCTGCCCGAGCGGATGGCTCGCGCCGCTTTCCACCCCGGCCGCGAGAGACATGAGCTCATCCTCGCTCCCGGTCAGCACAGTGACGTCGGTCACGCGAGGCTTGCCGTGCGTAAGCGTGCCGGTCTTGTCAAAGGCGACGTGTGTGGTGCGGGCCGCCGCCTCGATCACTGCACCGCCCTTCATGAGAAGGCCGTTCCGGGCGCCGGTCGAGAGCGCCGAGGTGATCGAGGCGGGCACCGAGATCACCAGCGCGCAGGGGCAGCCGATCAGCAGCAGGGTCAGGGCGCGGTAGACCCATTCGCCCCAGGCCTGTCCGAAGGCCAGCGGCGGGACGATCGCGACCAAAAGCGCAGCCCCCACCACGGCGGGCATGTAGACCCGGCTGAACCGATCGATGAACCGTTCGGTCGGTGCGCGGGCGCTCTCGGCCTCTTCGACCAGCCGCACGATGCGGGCGATGGTGTTGTCTTTGGCCGATTTTGAAACCCGCACCCGCAGCACCGCCTCGGCATTGATGGACCCGGCGAAGACCTCCGCACCGGGTTCCTTGAGGCTCGGGATGCTCTCGCCGGTTACTGGGCTCTCGTCGACGCCCGACGTGCCCTCGATCACTTCGCCATCGCAGGGCACCCGGTCGCCGGGGCGGACCTGCACGACCTGACCCACCTGGAGCTCCTCGGCCGAGACCTCCCGAACCTTGCCGCCTGTTTCAAGCCTTGCCGTCTTCGGCACGAGGTTCGAGAGCGCCCGGATGCTGTCGCGTGCCTTGCCGGCTGAGACGCCTTCAAGCAGTTCACCCACGGCGAAGAGGAAGACAACGAGCGCCGCCTCTTCCGGCTCGCCGATCACCAGCGCACCGCCGGCGGCGATCGTCATCAACATCTCGATAGTGAAGGGCATGCCGGCGCGCGCCAAGGCGAAGGCGCGCTGCGCCACAGGCACGAGCCCGACCAATGTCGCCAGGACGAAGGCCCAATGCGCCGTTTCGGCCGGAAGGACGAGCCGGGACGCCCAGGCCGCCGCGAGCAGCGCACCGGTGCCGAGCACAAGGCGACCCTTGGCGGTTTTCATCCACGAGGCCGGCCCAACCTCGGGCGCCCCGGCGTCTTCCAGCACGGTGCCGGCCTCCGGGGGCTCCGCTGAAGCCGGGAACCCGCCATCGGGCAGGATGAAGCCACCCTTGGGCTTTTCTGGCCGTGCGCCCTTGGGCGCGATGCCGAAGCCGACACTGCGCACGGCCTTCTCGATCCTCTCGGGCGACGTCTGGCTTTCGTCGAGCGTCAGGCGCAGTTGCTCGGCCATGAGCGCGACATCGACATCCCCGACACCGGGCAGGCCTTCGACCGCGCCGCGCACCTTCGCGGCGCAGGAGCCGCAATCCATGCCTGTCACGCGCCACTCGCGCTGTCCTGCGATCCCGTCGGCCATGACGGCCCTCCGTTGTGATTCCCTGTCGGATCTTGATATACGATCTACAGCTACTGTAGGTTCAAGCCTCGCAGGCGGGTTTCCCGCATTTCCGCCCCAGGCAGGGCCCAGGCGACCGTCACGATTGAAGATCCGCGAGGAGACGACAATGCTGTCCATCGGCACCCTGGCCAAGCGGACCGGCACCAAGGTGCAGACGATCCGCTACTACGAACAGATCGCCCTGATGCCAACGCCCGGTCGGAGCGAGGGCGGCCAGCGGCGCTACGGCGAGGCAGAACTCGACCGCCTCGCATTCATCCGGCACTCCCGACAGCTTGGTTTTTCGCTGGAGGCGATCCGGGAGTTGCTGGACCTCTCCGACAGTCCCGAACGGTCTTGCGCAAAGGTCGATGCGGTCACCCAGAAACACCTCCGCGATGTCGAGGCGCGCATTGCCCGTCTCGAGGCACTCCGGATCGAACTGCAAAGGATGATCAGTGAATGCAGCGCCGACCGGGTTGCCGATTGCCGCATTCTCGAGGTGTTGCGCGACCACGAGGAATGCCTTGCCGATCACGACCGGCCCGGTGCCTGATGCCAGCGGTCCTTGTCTATCCGCTCGCCGCAATGGCCGAGATCGCCGGCTGCTTTGCCATCTGGGCCTGGTGGCGCGGCGCCTCGGGTTTCTGGCTGCTGCCGGGGCTCGCGAGCCTCGCGCTGTTCGGCTGGCTGCTTGCGTTGGTTGAGGCCGAATTCGCCGGACGCGCCTTTGCCGCATATGGCGGCGTCTACATCGCCGCCTCGCTGCTGTGGATGTGGGGGGCGGAAGGACAGCGGCCGGATATTTGGGATATTGCGGGCACGGGCATGTGCCTTCTGGGAGCCATCGTTATTCTCGCGGCGCCGCGTTAGAGCCCAGACCTGACGAAATCATCTGAACGAACGCCTTGAGAGAGAGTTTCGGGAACGATGCTTTGGGCGATTGACCATCAGCTGGTCAGTAGGGACATAGCACATTGCGGCCAGCTGATTGCGAGCGCCCTATTTCGGGAAACTGCGATGCAGCATTGGCTGATTATGCGGATTTTCGCTGTGAGCCGTGTGCGCTTGGATAGCGACACGAGGAATAGTCGCCAGCGTCCATCGCCATGGGCGGTTCAGATGCCAATGCCGAAGCAGGTCAGACGGGCAGGGGATGGATCATGGCGCTGCTCTGAGCCCCAACACTGGACCGCCAGAAGCTGGAGTTTTCCGGCTCTGTCAC
>OJAU01000507.1_pt1 | contig 15957 bp, 14 predicted proteins | sample 1589791 | NCBI WGS metagenome assembly OJAU01 (sample SAMN05416849, study PRJEB24817) | seawater metagenome | isolation source: Sea water | place: Canada:Atlantic | collected 2013-07 | reverse complement strand
CCTTCTTGGAGAACAGGCTAACTCAAAACACCGGACTTTTCAGGGGAGCAGGTCATCTGCATCCGAGAAAGGCTGGCACCTACGCGCGATCAAGTGGTTCGCCATCGATGCCATAACCGCCTTTGCATCAACCCGGCTCACCTCGAGATTGGGGACCGGAACGATAACCTGCGGGATGAGTGGGAGCGTCAGGCTAACGGGGTAGACTGGTTAGCCCTCTAGAGAGCTGAGGCCTGTGGCCATGCCTACTACAGACCGCTAAACAACTCGCCCGTCCCACCCGTTAAAGGTCTGGGGCGGGTGTCTCGGGTGGCCGTAAAACCAACTGGGGCATGAAACGGGGCACTTCCGGCGGGTTGCCAGGGGCCAGTCGTTATTGTTCTGAACGAAAGATCATGGCTGGGGTGGTAGGATTCGAACCTACGATACACGGTACCAAAAACCGATGCCTTACCGCTTGGCTACACCCCAACAGTGACGCGCTGATTACTCTGGTCGCCTGCGGGGTTCAAGCCCTTTCGCCTGAAAAAATCATGTCCGGTCCCGTGCGAACGAAATCGGGTCCAGTCGGGGCGGGCGGCGGTGCGAGCGCGCTGCGGCAACGCCCGCGCTACTCGGTTTGGGCATCGCGGTTCAACAGGTCCTCGTGGTGCCTGTCGCGGCGTTCCTCATCAACGATGGCCTCCAGTTCATGTTCTGCGTGGGCCTGGACATCCAGTGCCTTGGTCCGGACGGGCGGAACGGGGCGTGGGGCAGGGGCGCGCTCGGCTCCGGTCGGACCTTGAGCGTCGACGTCGGTCAGGGTCACGCCGGAGTTGATCAAGCGGTAGGTCGGTTCGGGCATGTCGACTTCGGCCTCGGCAAGGGCTGCGACAGCGAGCCGGATCGCCTCACCTCGCCCGGCTGTCAGCGAGGTCGTGCGCTGGTCGATCCAGCCGACCAGGCGCAGGGTCAGGGTACTGTCGCCAACCCCCTCGATCCAGACGTCGGGCGCGGGCGATTTCAGAACGAAGGGAAGCTCTTTCAGCGTGGTCTGCGCGATCTGGATCGCGCGCGCCATATCTGCAGAGGGCGCAATTCCGATGTCAAACACGAACCGTCGTTCGGCGTTTATCGAATAGTTTACGATGCGGCTTTTAAAGACGGTGGCATTGGGTATTCGAATGTGGTTGCCGTCGTAGGACAACAGGATCGTCGCGCGCGAAGTGAGGCGGATCACCTTGCCCTCGTCGCCATTGATTTCGACCGCGTCGTTGGGTCGAAATGGCTGGCGGATCGACAGCATCACGGAGGCGATGAAGTTTTCCACCGTATCCTTGACCGCAAAACCGATGGCGAGACCAATGATGCCCGCAGCGCCCAGTATGGTCGACAAGAGCGCGGTGGCGTTCAGGATATCAAGGCTGATCACGATGCCCGCGATGACGAACACGAGGCGGATGATCTGACGATAGATGTCGGCGATAAAGGCGTTCGGTGCGAACCGATCCCAAGGATAACGCAAGCGCGCGAGCACAATGCCGAAAAAGACCACGATCAGGAAAGCGGCCAGAGCGATCAGCAAGAGGGGCAGCCGGGTGACAAGGTCATAGAGGCGCTTCTCGAACCGTTCCAGCGCCGGGTTCAGGCGTCGTGCCACATCGGTGGTTTCGGTCACATTATTGCGGATCGCGACGACGCCCTCGATCCGTCCGGTCAGCTCGTTCAGCGTCTCCGCAGTCAGTGCGTCCAGCGTCGTGCCGCGCAGGGTGACAATCCCCGATGCGACCGAGACTGTGACGTCCTCGTAGCCCTCCAGTTCCGACAGGATGGTGCGGATGCGCGTGGCAATGGCCGCATCCTGCGACGCGCTTTCGGTGACAGAGATCGTGCCGGTCGGCTGCTCTGCCGTTTGGGCGTGGGCCGGGATGCCCAGGAGGGTGATCAGCAAGGCTGACAGCAGGATACGGAACATCAAGAGACCTGAAAATAGGATTGAAGCAATGGTGCGATCCTAGCGGTCAGGCGCCGGCGATCAATCCCTCAACTCGTCGGGATCGACCCCCCAGAAGCTGGACTTGGGTGCCCAGCCCTTGTAGCCCGCAACCGAAAGGCGGCACCAGTCGGCGAGGCAATCTTCCAACCGGGCAACGACGCCCAACTCCACTTGAGCCGAGACCGCGCTGGCTTTGTTCGGGCGCAGATGCAAATCCAGCATATTGCGCTGGATCAACACTGTGCGCACACCCGAGAGCAGAGAGTAATGGATCCAGCCGCCCACACCTTCCTGATCCACCACGCGGCGCCAATGGCCATATTCCGCAGTGATTTGCAGCGGCATGTTGCGCCGCATAAAGACCCAGTCGATGCGATGCGTCACGCTCGGCCCGCGCCGGACGTTGCCCTTGGACGCTTTCATGGAAACGTAACGAGGCAAGGGCAGGTGCGTGATCGGCCCGACGGTGACCGCCTCGCGTGCCGCGTCGTCGGCCGGGGCCTCCACCGCATGCACGGGGAGGGTTGCGATCAGGAGTGTAAGCGCAAGCGCGCCAATCCAAGTCTGCCTCATGGCTTTGCCCAAATCTGCTCAGATGCTATGGCGGTTCTTGTGCCGCCCCTGTCTTTGCGCCACTTTGCCTGTAATGCAGGGCCGATGGAAGCCGGGGGTACTACTGAATGCCAACTCAACGTCTGAGTGTTGTTGTTACGCGACGCTTGCCGGAGCGCGTCGAAGCGAGAATGTCGGAATTGTTCGATGTCACGCTGGGACCGCGGGACCGTCCGATGACACGTGCGGAACTGGCAGACGCGATGCGAACCGCTGACGTGCTGGTGCCGAACTTGCGGGACCGGATCGACAATACGCTGGTTGCGCAGTCCGGGGCGAATTTACGCCTGATCGCCAATTACGGGGCAGGGGTCGATCATATCGACGTCGCGACGTGCCGGCAACGCGGGATCCTCGTGTCCAATACTCCGAGCGTCGTGACCGAAGATACAGCGGACATGACCATGGCGCTGATCCTCGCGGTGACGCGGCGCATCCCCGAAGGGCTGGCGCTGATGCGGTCCAACGACTTTGACGGCTGGAGCCCGAACGCCTTGTTAGGCGGGCGGATCGCAGGTCGTCGGCTGGGCATACTGGGCATGGGTCGGATCGGGCAGGCGGTGGCACGCCGCGCCAACGCCTTTGGCATGCAGGTTCACTATCACAACCGCAAACGCCTGCGCGAAGAGACGGAGTCCGCCGTGGGCGCGACCTATTGGGAAAGCCTCGATCAGATGGTGGCCCGGATGGATGTGCTGTCGGTCAACTGCCCGCATACGCCTTCGACGTTCCATCTGATGAACGCGCGTCGTTTGAAACTGATGAAGCCCGAGGCGGTGATCGTGAACACCTCACGCGGCGAGGTGATCGACGAAAATGCCCTGACACGGATGCTGAAAGCGGGCGACCTGGCGGGCGCGGGCCTCGACGTCTTTGATCATACCAACGTCGAGAATGCCGATTTGCGGTCGCTCAAGAACGTGGTGTTGCTGCCTCACATGGGCTCTGCGACGCAGGAGGGTCGTTCGGAAATGGGCGAGAAGGTCATTATTAACATCAAGACGTTTGCGGATGGACATCGACCTCCGGACCAGGTTTTTGCCGCGATGCTTTAGGAAAATTTGCGCGGTGCGGTGAAAATTAACGAATGATTTTCTATTTCCTGAGAGTTTGTCGGCAGGTTCATGGCTGACGCAAATAGCGCGCGCCGGACTTGTCGTTATCGGAGGGGGCTCTCATGCCCACAGGTTTTTAATGCAGGCAGAGGCGATCAGCAATTCAGCGCGGCTTGGTGGGCGCGCTTTGCGCCGACCTGGGGCGAGGGCGCAGATGTTGCAGCTTTTGAACCGCTATTCTGCAGGCTCCGCCGTGATTAATCGCGGTTGCATGTGATGGGCGACCCTGCGTTCCCGGATGGCGACGGCTTCCTTGACGGGATGCGGGCCGTTTTGATGGCATTGCCGGGAATTGGTGTGCTGTTTGATCGCGAGGGGAGGCTGGTCTGGGGGAATGACGCCTTCGCGGCCAGGTACGGGGCGCAGGGCGATGACATCGCCAGCCATATGACCGCTGAAATCGCACAGGACCTGATGGCACCGGATCGGTTAAATCATGCGACGCTGACATTTGCCTCGGGACGGACGGCACGCTTTTCGTGCAGTTGCATCGGCGGAGAGGCGGGTTTTGCCCCGTTCCTCCTTCTGCAAGAGGTCGAAAACTCCACCGTTAGCCCCACGTCCGCTTTTGTTCATCAAGGGTTGATTCAGTCACGCGAGGAACGCGACAGGGCCCGTGCCGCCGAAAGACGCATGCGGGAGGAGGTGGCCCGATGGCGCCGCCTGTCCATGACCGACCGCTTGACCGGTCTGCATAACGCGAGCGGCTTTCACGAGGCGGCAGCGGCCATGCTGCGCGATCATGAGGGCGCAGCGCTGGTTTATGCGGACCTCAACGGATTCAAGATGATCAACGATACCTTGGGACATTCCGCCGGCGACGGATTGCTGCGCGATATAGGGCAACGGATCATGGCCGCGATTCGATCCAGTGACCTGGCGGGGCGCATGGGGGGGGACGAATTTGCAATCCTCCTGCCGGGCTGTCCGCCCGAAGAATTGGATAAAGTCACGACCCGATTGCGCAGCGCGATGCAACGCAGGTTCCCCGTCGAACGCGACGGCGATCAACCGACATTGATTCTGGCGGTCGACGCAGCCATCGGTGCGGCCATGTTCCCGAATGAAGGTGCGACCTTGGACGAACTTCTACGCTTGGCCGACGCCCGCATGTTCGACGACAAGCACAGGTCAAAATACAGCCGCAGACCCGCCTAACGGCTCGCGCCCGGCACCCACAGGACATCCGACTGCCCATTCTCATTGGCAATACGGCTTGCCACGAAGAACCAGTCGGACAGGCGATTGAGATATTTGACGCCAACCGGGTTGCACCCATCCTCACCCATCAGCGCGACGGCAAGCCTTTCGGCGCGGCGTGAGACGGTGCGGCAAAGATGCAGATGTGCGGCCAGAGCTGAGCCGCCCGGCAGCACGAAACTCCTGAGCGGAGTCAGATTGGCGTTCATGGCGTCGATTTCGGCTTCAAGCCGATCAACCTGGATGGCGATCATCCGAAGCGGGGGGTATTCGGCGGTCTCATCCGCTTCCTGCTGGGGGCGACAAAAGTCCGCGCCGAGATCGAAAAGGTCATTCTGTATGCGGGCCAAAGCGGCATCCAGGTCCCCGTCGGCATGCAGTCGCGCCAGACCGATGGTCGCGTTGGTCTCGTCAACCGTTCCATAGGCTTCGACTCGCAAGGAAGGTTTTGGTACGCGCGTCCCGTCGCCCAATGCGGTCTCGCCCGCGTCGCCGGTTCGTGTGTAAATCTTTGACAATACGACCATATCAGCCTCCACTTCTGAAGTATACAAAGGCCAGGATCAATAGAACGGCCAGAAACTGCGCGATAATTCTTAACTGCATCACCTTGTTGGACTTCTTGCCGTCCGCCCCGGCAGCAAAACCGCCGATCCCGTAAAGCAGTATTCCGGCGACCACCAGCACGGCGATAGCGACGATGATGAAAAGCGGATCATTAAGCATATTCGGCCTCCTTGCGGCCCCTTGATGTAACCGGCGCACGGTCAAATGCGAACATGGCATTTAAGCGCAGCGATCACGCCCGCGCGAGAATCCAGTCCAAAGCGCGTGTCGGCATCACGCGGCGCGCCACCGTCATTGCAGTCGTCGGCACCGTCACGCGATAGCGGGCGGCTGGTTTGCGATCTTCCAAAGCGCGGATCAACGCGGCGCTCGTTGCCGACGGGGTGAGTTCGAATTTGTCGCGTCCTGGCGCATCATAAAGCCGCTTTAGCAGGGCGCCGCGGTATTGATCGGCGCGGGCCGAGCACTCCCAATCGATATAGCGCTCGAACAAGGCAGTGCTATTTTCCCGAATGCGTGTCCCAATGGGGCCAGGTTCCAACAGAATGACGTGGATCGGTGTGTCGCGCATTTCTACCCGCAGTGTGTCGGTCAGACCCTCAAGCGCGAATTTGGAGGCGACATATGCCGATCTCCACGGCGCTGCGACCAGGCCCAGGACGGAAGAGCAGTTGATTATCCGCCCATGTCCCTGTCGACGCATCACGGGGATGGCCATCCGCGTCAATTCATGCGGCCCCAACAGGTTGGTGTCGAAAACATGGGCCAAGCCGTCACGCGGCAAATCCTCATTGGCACCCGGCAGGGCGATTGCGCCATTGTTGAAAATTGCATCCAGCGTGCCGCCCGTGACCTCAAGCGTCGCGTCGAGAGCCGAGCGGATCGTCGCGCTGTCAGTATAGTCTAGGTGGAAGGAGTCCAGCCCTTCGTCCCTTAACCGCGTCACATCATCCGGTTTGCGACAGCTTGCAAAGACGCGCCAATCCCTGGATTTAAGTGCGTGGGCTGCATGGTAGCCGATGCCAGAAGAGCATCCGGTTATGAGAATCGAGAGGGGTGCCATAACCTAAGTCTGGCACCCCGGTAAGAGTCTGCAAGGATTGATCGCGACGATCAACGCGGGTCGGAGACGAGGAAGTCAGCCATCCAGCCGATACGACCGCTTTCCGAAACACGCAGTTTCAGCCAGCCGTTACCCGGCGCAGCAATCACTTCGACTTCGTTACCACGGGACAGGCGGTCGACGATGGAATAGTCGGTGCCCGGTCCGTTACGCATATTCACGCGATTTCCCGAAACGGTACGGATGTCCTTGGTCGCGGCAGCGGGAACGACCAGCGCGTTGTCGGCCGTGTCACCACCCTCGCGCAGAACATACTCGAAGGAGTTCAGTACGGCCGGATCAATGGCGGCGAGTTCGTCGGTGTTGGGGGCGCGCAGATCAAAGCTGGGTTGCGAGAACGATGCACGAGTGACGGCGGCCTTGGGCTCAGGCTTGGCGACAGCTTTGACGATCATGGACTGCGATGGGTTTTCACCAGTCGATGCGACGCGGGATTTCGCAACATCACCCTTCGTCTCGGCAACAGCGGCGCCGGCAGATTGACCAGCGGGCGTGAAGTCGGCGCCGCCGCTCATCTCATAGAAAGCCCAACCCATAAAGACGAAGGAAAGTGCGATGTACTTGTTCATGATCTGATCCCCTTGCAGCAGTTATCAAGACAACGCCACTCACCCCATTTGGTTTCGTTATAAATTGATTCGACTGCAAAGACGTTAAGGAAATGCCCTAAAGATAAAGTCGCATCTTTACGGTTTTGGCGCCACAAGATACTCATCATCTATGAGCGATCTGATTGACGACCCCAACATGGGCGGCACTGACCTGTCGGAGCCTTTGTCCCGTGCCATCGGCGACAGATATCTGACCTATGCGTTGTCGACGATTATGCATCGCGCTCTGCCGGATGCCCGTGATGGGCTCAAACCGGTGCACCGCCGGATCCTCTATGCCATGCGCGAGCTGCGGCTGGGGCCGGGAAGTCGCTTTCGCAAATCCTCCAAGATTTCCGGCGATGTCATGGGCAACTTTCACCCCCACGGCGATACCGCGATCTACGACGCGATGGCGCGTTTGGCGCAGGACTTCAATGTCCGGTATCCGCTGGTCGATGGGCAGGGCAACTTTGGCAATATCGACGGCGATAACCCAGCCGCGTCCCGCTACACCGAAGCGCGCCTGACCGCGGTCGCCGAGGCCCTCATGGAGGGGCTGGCTGAGAACGCGGTCGATTTTCGGGACAATTACGACGGGACGCTGACCGAACCGGTGGTGCTGCCTGCGGCGATCCCCAACCTGCTGGCCAACGGCTCTTCGGGAATCGCGGTCGGGATGGCGACGAACATCCCTCCGCATAATATCGAAGAGCTGTGCAATGCCGCGCTGCACTTGATCAAAACGCCTGATGCAAGGGACGAAACCTTGCTGAATTTTGTTCCGGGGCCGGATTTTCCGACCGGGGGCATCATGGTCGAGCCGCGCGAAAACGTCGCCGAAGCTTATCGCACAGGGCGCGGCGCCTTTCGCCTGCGCGCTAAGTGGGAGGTCGAGGACCTCGGTCGCGGCACCTGGCAGATCGTCGTCACCGAAATCCCCTATCAAGTTCAGAAATCCAAGCTGATCGAGCGCATCGCGGAGCTGATCCAGACCAAGAAGATCCCGATCCTCGCCGATATCCGGGACGAGAGTGCCGATGATATCCGCATGGTGCTAGAGCCGCGGTCCAAAGCGGCCGCGCCTGACGTATTGATGAACATGCTGTTCCGCAGTTCCGACCTCGAAGTGCGGTTCAGCATGAATATGAACGTCCTGATCGACGGGGTGACGCCGAAGGTCTGTTCGCTGAAAGAGGTGTTGCGCGCCTTTCTCGACCATCGTCGCGATGTGTTGCTCCGACGCTCGCAGCACCGAATGGAAAAGATCGACCATCGTCTTGAGGTGCTGGAAGGTTTCATCATCGCCTTCCTCAACCTCGATCGGGTGATCGACATCATCCGATACGACGAGGATCCGAAAGCCGCGCTGATGACCGAGGATTGGTCGCTTTCGCGCGCGCGGGCCGCGACTGAAAAGGACTACATCAGTCCAATCGGCCTGGACGCCGAGGGAGAGTTGAGTGAGGTTCAGGTTGAGGCAATCCTGAACATGCGCTTGCGCAGCCTGCGCCGTCTCGAAGAGCTGGAGTTGATCCGCGAGCGTGACGCCCTGATGGAGGAACGCGCAGGGCTGGAAGATTTGCTGGACAGTGAAGACCTGCAATGGACCAAGGTTGCCGAGCAGGTGCGCGAAGTCCGCAAATCTTTCGGTGCGAAGTCCGAAGGTGGCGCGCGGCGGACGCTGATCGAAGAGGCCGGCGTTGTTGAAGAGGTCCCTCTGGAAGCGATGATCGAGCGCGAGCCGATCACCGTCGTCTGCTCCCGTATGGGCTGGGTGCGCGGGATGAAGGGGCACCTCGATCTGACCCAGGCCTTCAAGTTCAAGGACGGCGACGAGGGCCGCTTTGCCTTCCATGCCGAAACCACGGATCGGCTGCTCGTCTTTGCTACGAACGGGCGGTTCTACACCGTTTCCGCCTCTACCTTGCCTGGCGGGCGGGGCATGGGGGAGCCGCTGCGCTTGATGGTCGACTTGCCGAACGAGGCGGAAATCGTCGATATCTTGATCCATCGTCCGGGGCGCAAGTTGGTCGTGGCGTCGACGGCGGGCGACGGTTTCCTGGTGTCCGAAGAGGACGTCGTCGCGCAAACCCGTAGTGGTAAACAAGTGCTGAATGTCCGGGGGGACGTAGCGGCCCTCGTCTGCAAGCCGGTGGTCGGGGATACGGTCGCGGTTGTGGGTGAAAATCGAAAAGTTCTGGTTTTTCCTCTGGATGAGCTGCCGGAAATGGGTCGCGGCAAAGGAGTGCGGCTGCAGAAATATAAGGATGGCGGTCTGTCGGACGTGACCACCTTTGCGCTGTCAGAGGGGCTAGCCTGGCTCGATCCCGCTGGACGTCGGCGCCACGAGCCCGATCTCACCGAATGGATTGGAAAGCGTGCGAGTTCCGGTCGGATGGCGCCACGCGGCTTTCCGAGGACCAACAAGTTTACTTGATCGGGCGGCGCCGCGCCGTCAATCAAAGCCGCGGAAAACCAATACGACACCGGGCATGTCAGGCTCCGCTTCGTGCGGGCCGGTTGGATGGGTTTCGATGGTGATCGAGCGATTTTCATAGGTGCCGGAAGCTTTGGTCACTTCACCGTCGCGCAAAGTGCGTTCCGAAAGTTTCTTCAGATCGGCAAAGTCGAAACGTGGACCGACGATATCCAGACTGCGCCCGATGTCGTGGGTTTGCATAAGAAAATGCTGCCCGACCAATTCACTGAACCGCCGGATTTGCCCCCTGTGATCCAGCACGATGACGCCGACATTCAGCAGCCGCAACACGAGGTCCATGCTGGTGTTGAGTTCTGACAATTCGTCGATCTTCAACTCATGCTCAGCACTGACGGTGACAAGCTCCTCGTTCACAGCATGAAGTTCTTCGTTGGAGCTTTGCAGTTCCTCGTTGGAGGCCTGGAGCTCTTCGTTGGAGGCCTGAAGTTCTTCGTTTGAGGCTTGCAATTCCTCCCCGCTCGCCTCCAGACGCTCGGTGACTTGCTGAAGTGTTTCTTCCGTCAGGCGCAAGTCGCGCTCAAGCTCCGTAATGCGGCGGGACAAAATCGCGGCGTCGTCGTTGTTGGCCAGACTGGGCACGCCTTCGTCGCTGTCAGGCAGGGGGTTCTCATCTTCCAGCTTGATGGAGACCAGCAAAAATTTCGCGTTGGATCGCTGTTCCAGAGCTTCGATGGTCAGGCTGCAGAACTGGACGTGATCGCGGTCAAACTCGACTTTCACGCGCCGCACGTAGGTTTCGATGGTGTTGCGACGGAGCTTTTCCATCCCGACATTGATCGGGAAATGGAGCGAAGGGTGTACGATGTCCTCAATCGTCCAGTCCGCGAGGTTGTTCATGGTGTCGATAAAGGCACTTGCGGCGCCGAACCAGCTCAGGACCCTTCCGTCGGCTGAAATAAGGATCGATGATGGAGCGTACCGTTTCAGCAATGCGTTATAGCTTTTGATCAAAGTATCGCGGTTGCGCAGGTCCACAGCCTCGCCCGTCCCAGATTGGCTATAGGGGCGGGCGGCCGGAAGCGACGTCGTGACCTGTTGAGGCCGACGGGCCGGCGCCTTTTGCCGATCTGCCAGCAAGGCGCGATCGATGCCAAGACGATTGGTCTGCTTGCGAAACAGCCGCCAACGCTGGTTGATGGCAGCGAACTCCTCACTGTGCGGGCCGAGCGTTTCGGATGGACCAAGCAATAGGTAACCTTCGCGCCGCAGGCCAAACATAAACATTGAAATCATCCGCGCACGCGGTTCCGAATTCAAATAAATCAGCAGATTGCGACAGGAAATCAGGTCGAGATGCATGAATGGCGGGTCGCTGAGCGCATCGTGAACGGAAAAGATCAGCTTCTGTCGCAGCGTTGGTTCAACGATGAACTGGTCCCGGTGACGCACGAAATATCGGTCACGCAGATCAGGGTCCATCTTGGTCAGTGCTTCCTCAGCGTAAATCCCGGTGGAGGCGCGATCAATTGAACGGCGGTGGACGTCTGTCGCGATGACCCTGAATTTTCGATCCACGCCGGCAGCGAGGATGGCCTCGTGCAATTCTATGGCGATGGTGTAGGCCTCTTCGCCACTCGCGCAGGCAGGCACCCAGACACGGATCGGATCGTCATTCTCTTTTTCTCGGACTAAGGGATCCAGCGCGCCATGGCGCATGGCAGAGATCGCTCCCGGGTTGCGGTAGAATTGCGTCACCCCGATGAGCAGGTCTTGATAGAGTTCGTCCAGCGCCGCCGGATTTGCCTGCAGAAGCTGGTGGTACTCATCGATATCCTTGAAGCCATGCAGTTGCTGACGTCGCTCGATCCGACGCTGAACAAGGTCGGGCTTGTAAGCGGTGAAATCAATATTCGTCTGTTGTTTCAATAACTCCTGTATTTCTCGCGACATTCGAGCGGCTTGCGCCGACACTGCGGTAAGCTGCTCTTTACCGTGACGCAGATATTCCGTGATGGCCTCCGGCATCTCGGCCGGGGCTAAGATTCGGTCCACTGCGCCGGTCTTTAGAACGGATTGAGGCATCGAATCGAAATCGGCATCTTGTGGTGACTGGACCAGAATTGCGCTTCCTTTCGCGTGCATGGCCATAGCTCCGCGCGTACCGTCCGAACCTGAACCGGAGAGAATCACGCCGACGGTTTTAGCCGGGTCTCTTTCCACTAATGACCTGAAAAAGTAATCAATCGGTAAATGTGGGAGGTCATCGGCCCCATCGTAGGGTCGTGTGCGAAATTTTTCGCCGTCAAGCTTAACGAATTCACTGGGGTTGTTAAGATATACCGTATTCGGTTCAAGTTTCAGGCCGTCCTCAACATGCTGGATGCGCAAATGAAATTGCCGCTCTAACAGATTCTTCATCATTGACCGGTAATCCGGGGACAGATGCTGAATCACAACAAAACACCAATCGTCATTGTCGGGGGCCGCATTAAAGAAGGATTCAAGAGGTTCTAGACCGCCCGCTGATGCGCCCAGGGCGACCAGTGGAACTTCGCCGTTATCGTAGGTTTCGGGTCCGATTAACTGGTCCGCCACTCTTGTTCCCCTTACACCTTGCCCCTCAAAACATATTGCAACATATTGATTCTGGCCAGATGATCCGGAGCTATCGAACTTGGCAAAAATTTTGATCGCAGATGATGACCGGGATTACCTCAGCGCTTTTTGCACCGGGATGGAGGCCATGGGGCATATCGTAGATGGTGTGCGAACCGGAAAAGACGCCAAAGTTTTTTTACGTACGGGAACTTACGACATTGTTTTTTTGGATGTTGTCATGCCGGGCGGTGGTGCAATCAGTTTGGTGCACGATGTCGCCTCTGAATTTCCGGGACTTCCAATTGTCGTCATCTCCGGCAGAGCGGAGCTTTTTGACACACCGGTTTTTCGCGAAGGTCTGCGAATGGCTAGCGCGCGGCTGCGCAAGACGGCGACATTGCAACAAATTCATAAAGTTGTCGTCTCAAGCATTGTTTAATGTTTCTATGTGACACTCCTCGAATGAGGCAGAATGTAACGATCAGGCCTAGTTTATGACGACGCGAACGGACCGCAATCGCCCGGCTAACCGCAATGCGATGCCACGCAATTGGGCACGGTTCGCGTCGATTTTGGTCGTGGCGATTGCTTTGTTGAACTTGGGTCTGGGGTGGGGGGCCGGGTTGAACTTTTTTACCCGGATGATGCCAAGTTTGCCCGCCATGGTGCCCGGGACCGCCGTCTGTGCGGCACTTTTGGCCTCAGGTCAAATCCTGCGCTTATCAGAAAGCTCTTTGTCTCGACGATCCGGCACCGCGTTGATCATCGTCACGCCTATATTTGCTTTTGTCCAATATTGGTTCGGGGCGATCTCTAACCCCGTCAGCGCAGGCGCGACTGATCGCATGTCCACCGCTACTTTCGCTGGGTTTCTCATAGTTGCTGTTGGACAATGTGCGGCAGATTATCTGCGGGGATGGGGCCGCAACCTCCATGTCGTCCTGGCCGGAACGGGGTGCTTCCTCGCGCTGATTGGGGTCAGCGGCTACATCATTAACGTCGGTGAGCTGGAACAATACACTGTTTTTCGCGGCTTGTCGCTGCTGACGGCTGTTGTCCTGTTCCTGTTAAACGCGGCGGTGCTACTCAGCCGACCTGAGCATGGCATCGCGGCGCTGATGATGTCGGACAAGCCGGGCGGGGAGATGGCTAGACGGTTCATGCCCGCTGCCATAATCCTGCCGGTTGTCCTGTGTTTGATAGCAGATTGGACCACGGACATCGGCTGGATCACCAGTAACGTGCGGCTTTCAGCCTTGGCACTCGTTTTGGTCGCCCTTTCCTCGGTCTTTGTGCTGCGCATGGCGGGGTCGCTCGATGATCGTGCGCTCCTTACAGATCAGGCGAACTTGCGGTTGCGCGACATTCTGTCTGGATTGGATGTTGCGATTTTTGTCATTGAACGTGACGGGCACCGCTTAACCCTCAATAAACGCGCTGAAGCCATGATTGGCCCGAAGAAGCCAGAGCATTGGTTAAAACAATCGACATTTCACGCGGTTCAGGACCGTCGGCCACTGCACGGTGCGGAGCACCCGGTAAAACAGGTTCTTGACCATGGCCGTGAGATCTTTGCAGGTTGGATCGATCTCGATGGAGCGGAAAAGGTCCTTCGTCTCGCAGCGTTCGAAACGGGACGAACAGGCGGGCGCAGCAACCTGCGCGTCCTGGCTATCTATGACGTGACAGAGCCGTGGTTGCTGCGCGAAAACATGGCAAGGTCGGAGCGGTTGGAGGCCGTCGGTCAACTCGCCAGCGGTGTCGCTCATGAGATGAGCAATATATTCGGCGTCATCAAGCTATCGGTCGGCAGCGTGGAGTTGAGCGATCCGACCGTGGCGCCAACGCAATTTAGGGCAATCATGAATGCCTGTCGGAGGGGCGGCGCGCTGGCGGATCGAATGCAGAAACTGACGATCGAGGATGCATCCGGTGGTGAGACAACCGAAGCGATTTCCGCGCTCTCGGCCGCGATAGAACTGGTGCGCAAAGCTGTCCCGAGTGACATAGAATTCGACGTTGATCTGCCGAGCGCACCGCTCACGATTGACTGCGATCCGATTGATCTTGAGATGGCGGTGGTTAATTTGGTGCTAAATGCTCGCAACGCGATGGTCGAGGCCGGTAAGAGCGAAGGGACGATCCGCCTGCGCGTCGCCCAGGAGCCGGAATGGTTGACGCTCTCTGTGAGTGATAATGGTCCGGGGATGGACGCTGAGCTGCTAAAACGCATCACCGAACCCTTCTTTACGACGCGGCGAGCGACGGGTGGAACGGGGCTGGGCCTTGCTATCATCGATACCTTTGCGAGGCGACATGGGGGCATGTTTCAGATCACGTCGACACCCAAAGTCGGTACGCGGGCAAAACTGCGACTTCCGCTGCGCGGTTCGAGCGGCTCGGCTTCACAGGAGGATATGCCCTCTGCCGTCACCCTCGCAGGATTGAAAATACTCGTTGTCGAGGACGACCTACAATTCAAAGGTGTGCTCGGCGACACGCTGACCACGCTAGGCGCGACAGTCGATCGAGCCGAATCCGCCGACTCGGCCATGAGTTTGATTCGCAGCGCCGGGCCATTCGATGTCTTGTTGACGGATTATCAATTGGTCGGTCCGGCCGATGGGCATGCGCTGGCCAAGCAAGCCATTGCCTATCAGCCCAGGCTCCCGGTCGTTTATCTAACAGGAATGTCAGGCGGCCAAATAGACGAGCCTCCAATCCCCGGTCTGATTTTGCGAAAACCTGTCCACCTTGGATTGTTGACCCACACGATCCGACTGGCTTTCGACACGCATTTTGCGGGCACACGGGGAGGAGACGCGTAGTGTCAGGAGACCCAATTTCGATGCCCATTGATCGTGTCTCGAAGATGGTAGAAATTCGAAGGTGGCGTAATCTCCAGGTGAAGCAAACCCACCCAACCGGCGGCAGCAACCGCCAGGGAGATCTCGCCATGAAGAATGATAGCGAGACTGCCGCGCTTCTCTACTGTCCAATGAGGCGGGCTAAGATCAAATCGAGGATCGGCTGCAAAAGACTATCCGCGCCACGATCGAGGCGGTTTTCGAAGAGGACCTGGCCGCAATTCCGGGGCGCTGCCGTTATGACCGCGGCATTGGCAAACCCACGGGCTACCGGCATGGTCACAGGGGAGCGTCAGTTGATCGGCCGTTTGGGACCGAGACGATAAGCGTGCCGCGTGCCCGCGCTGTCGATGAGATCGGTAAGACCACGCAATGGCGCTCGAAGGCGCTGCCGCATTATCAGCGGCTGACGAAGAAGGCAGAAGCGCTGATTGCCTCCGCCTACCTGGCCGGCACCAACACGCGGCGGGTAGTGAAGCTGGACCCTGACGTCAGTGGCGCCGCATAGGCCGGCCGAACGGCGCTCTATGGGCTATTCGAAGGCGCGGTGAGCAAGGAGGGGTAATCCCCCCGAAGGTAAGCGGCTGCGGAAATGGAATTTTCTCGCCAAGATGAACGAGGAGATTCAAATGAAGATGACCAGATATAGCGAACCCCAGATTCGTGCGATCCTGCACCAAGCTGAGGTGGTGTGCCGACGCCTGATCGGGTTCGACCTGCCCCCCGGTCGTCCCTCATTCATAACGAACGTCTGGCTTGTTGTGCTCTGAGCCCCAACACTGGACCGCCAGAAGCTGGAGTTTTCCGGCTCTTGCTCTGAGCCCCAACACTGGACCGCCAGAAGCTGGAGTTTTCCGGCTCTGTCAC
>OJAU01000500.1_pt1 | contig 16087 bp, 16 predicted proteins | sample 1589791 | NCBI WGS metagenome assembly OJAU01 (sample SAMN05416849, study PRJEB24817) | seawater metagenome | isolation source: Sea water | place: Canada:Atlantic | collected 2013-07 | reverse complement strand
TAACAGACAGGACTCACTATCATGAAAAAACTCGCTGTGATGGCGGCAATTGTCGCCGCTATGAGTGCCAACGCTCAGGCATTCGATGTTGACGCTAAATACAAGCAAACCTGCGGTGCTTGCCACTCAATGGGTGTTGCTGGTGCTCCTAAAGCATTTGATGCGGCTGCTTGGGCACCGCGTTTAGCAACGGGAATGGACGCACTGGTGGCCAGTGTCACCAACGGTAAAAATGCCATGCCTCCTCGTGGATTGTGCATGGACTGTACTGCCGATCAGTACAAATTATTGATCAATTACATGGCCGGAACTACACGACGACCGTCACGAATATCCTTGATCTGCTTAATCAAATAACGCTCGCCCTGACCGGCTAACTTAGGGAAGGTTGGGGCCATGCTGTTACCATCGGCACCATGACAGGCGGCACAGGTTGCGGATTTTGCTTTACCAGCTTCTGCATCGCCAGCGTGTGCAAAAGACACAAGTCCGGCGGATACAATCAGGCTAATTAACAGGTTTTTCATCATCAGGTCCAGTTTCAGAATTTAGTTCACGGTTACTTGGGCGCTGCCATGTAATTGATCAACGCTTTGTACTGGTCAGCGGTACAGTCCATACACAGGCCACGTGGTGGCATCGCATTTTTACCGTTGGTCACACTAGTGACTAGTGCGTCCATACCAATAGCAAGACGGGGTGCCCAAGCTGCTTCATCAAACGCTTTGGGTGCTCCTATGACGCCTGTGGCGTGGCAAGCAGCACAAGTTTGAGCATATTTAGCTTCTACATCAAACGCTTGTACATTAATGCTTAGTGTAGCGGTTATAGCCGCAAAAATTGCCAGTTTTTTCATTGTATGAGTCTCTCTCAGTTATGCCAGTTTTTGTCCCGGATAAGAGGCCCCCTTCTCTTTCATTGCACTATGATAGAATAGTGCTCAGCGTTGAAGGGCGCTCATTATATAACATTATTTTCCGGGCGGTCATTACGTTTACCCCAAGTCGGAGCTGGATTCCTTGATTTATACCAATGCTATGTTCGAAAAGAGTGCTGCAAAGCTAAGTCAATGCCCTACGGACATTATCCGGGAGGTTGCGTTTGCAGGCCGCTCTAATGCTGGTAAGTCCAGCGCGTTGAACCGTCTTACGGGGCAGAAAAAGCTGGCACGTACCAGTAAAACCCCAGGGCGAACTCAGCTAATTAACTTTTTTCGTTTGGGTGAATCTAAGCTCGCTTTGGTGGATTTGCCGGGCTATGGCTTCGCGAAAGTCCCTCTAGCGACCAAAAATGATTGGCAACGTGAGTTAGAAACCTACCTTAATCGTCGTCAGGCGCTGTGTGGGCTGGTGCTGATGATGGATATTCGTCATCCATTGAAAGAGTTTGACAATGCCATGCTCGATTGGGCACGTGACGCTAAGATGCCGATTCATATCTTGCTGACCAAATCAGATAAGCTGAAGCGAGGGCCAGCGCAGAGCACATTATTGAAAGTTAAGAATGCGTTAAAGGACCTTGGTGGCTTAGCGACGGTGCAAACCTTTTCATCGCTTAATAGTGATGGTCAAAAAATACTGGAGCAAACTCTGACTCGTTGGTTTGAAGCGCCTTTTATTGCCGAGAATGAACAGGATCTAGGCTCAGAGGCTGAGGACTAAATAATTAGCGGCGAGAGATCCTTTAGTGATCGATTGGATGTCGCCGCGATAATGGCAGAACACAAAAAAAGGAGGCCGAGGCCTCCTTTTTTGTGGATCAAATTTACAGGTTAGCTGTCATTACAGGTCAGTAAAAATGAAGCGTTTGATAAACTCTTGCTGATCCGGGCGATCCGAGGCACGAGTAAAGATCAAGTGGCCTGATGCGTTAGAGGCGGCTTCAGCAAAAGCACCGTCCCAGATTAGAGGAACCGTACCGACAACCGGCTTGTATTGGCGAATGCCATAGCCACCGTCATCGTAATCCTCTTCAATACGAACGCCACTGAGTTCAGTAATAGACTCACCAACCACCGGCAAATCACCAATGTGAGCAGCTGCCACTGTGCTGTCATTCGTTACAAGCGTATCGCCTGCGCCCATGGTTAACATGAGAGGGCGTGCTTCGCGGCCAACACGAGGATTACGGTAGTAATCCATGTAGTTGATGGCGTCGCCAGAATCTAAAAATTGCTGAATCGCACTACGTAGCATCACAGACTCGGCACCGTTGGCAGAAGGTGGTACTAATGCAGCGAACATGGCCTCCCAAAGGATAGAGCCAGATAGAATGCTGGTTACACCAATACCAGTCACGTGATAAACAGAACCCTGCAAATCAGGAGAGACGGCACCGTAAACTGAACCCAGTACACCACCAAGTGATGTGCCTTCCATCATTACACGAGTTGCATCGATGTCTGCGACGCCATCTGCCTTGTTGCCGTACCAGCTTCTCCAGCTTTTAGGCCCCACAAAATCAACCTCGGCCAGCGTGGTTTGCAATGCGCGATGTGCTGACGCGAAATCGATAGCATTGTGAACCACCATACCAATGGTTTTAGATAACTGATCCGGGCTGAGGATGGACATAACATAACCACCATCGAATTCAGTACGATCGCCATGATTAGGGAAACCAACGGAATAGGTCGCGATCCCTAGTTCTGCGTTCATTTTTGAAACAAGCGTGTCCGTTTCTTTGTTGGCACCCAAGCCATGAGCATAAAGCGCCACCGGAGCTGCACCGCCATCACGAGACGCCGCAGGAATCGTTAAGCGGAATTCGATCCACTGCTCGATTGGCTCGGCATCAAAATCAACAACCCCAGTACCGCCATTGGTGCGGTAGTTGTAAACCAGAACTTCACCTTTAAGCAGGCCAGCAATGTCGCGGTTAATGTAGTTGTAAGTCATGTCTAGGTTACGAACGGGATGTTCACGATCCCAAACGTCATCAATGGTTGAGAACATAGGCTCAACGACTTCCGCGCGGTCACGTACCTTGAATATGGTCGCGTTGCGAACACTCAAAGGGTTGATACCGTTCGCCGTTAGCTTAGAGATCAAGTCCGATGTGTAAGCAAGGTCTTCAGCATCGGTCGTCAGTAGCTTAGCGGCAATCCCTAATTCAGGCTCTGCAAGGTCTAAGTCGTTGGTTACCGCGACGAGAATGTCGTGGCCGTATGCCCAACGAGAGCGTGGAAAAATCTCAATAACTTCAGACACAGAGTTAACGCGATCAGATTGAGCGTAATCACTGACTTGAGCGCGAATATCCAGCTGCTCGCCAGTATTTATGTCAATGGCGATTACGGCTGAACCACCATCAGAAGGAAGAGTCGCCGCGTCGGGTGCACTATTGAATTCAAATACAACAGGCGTACCAGCAGAAAAACCGCTGTCGCCGTTGAACAAGCCCGCAGGGCTAAAACCGTCCTGAACAGGAAGTTCGTCTAGAATCTCTTGGCTGATGACATCGTCGGAAATACTTAAGCGTAATCCCGTTGGGGAGTTTGCATCTTCATTCGACCAATAATTGGATGGAAATGGCAGTGCACACGTACCAACAGACGTTGGATTACACACTTCATTCGCGGTAGCCGAAACAGACAGACCTAGAACGGCACATGCCAGCAAGGCACGACCTTTAGAAAACTGAGTCATGGGTTTAACCCTTTATCTTGTTATTTTTATTTTTTACGAGATCAGTATCACACCTTCAAACAAATCTTGTTAGGTACATATCGAGACAATCTGATCGATATATAAATTGTGGTGAAAAATAAACAAATATGGCCAGATAAGACCGAAGATATTAAGAAACTATTTTTAATAGATTATTTGTCTAAAAAAAAATAATCAGATCACAGCAAAATCTAAAATCTTGGCTATAGTTAATTTATCCAATGAGGGTGAACGTTATGAGGTCGTTCATTTGTCATCCGGTTTTCCCCTTCGGTTCTTCCCCAATTATCCGAAGTTGACCCGATAGTTCCCCCAATGACTATCGGGTCTTTTTTTGTCTGAAGAAAAAATCACGTCTTAAAATGCGTCATTTAAATGTGGTCACCATTAGGGCATTGCGTGCCTCGGTGGCAACATTCCTTGACCGAATCCCTTAATTTTCTGCAATATATTTCGTCTAAATTAATAATAAAAACAAAAGCGGGTTCGATATGGCCAAACTAAATAGGCGTAATTTTATCAAAGGCACAGCAGCGGCTGGTGCAGCCACGGCAGCCTCTGTTTCCCCAATGGCCAATGCCGGCTGGTTCCGTAAAACCACCCGTTCTCAAACCAAAGCACTGGTGATTGGTTCAGGGTTTGGCGGCTCAGTCGCGACATTACGACTCGCTGAAGCCGGTATCCAAACCATGTTGCTGGAACGAGGTAAGCACTGGAAATACGAAGGGGAAGGCAGCTACCCAACGCTGGCCGAAACCGGTTCAACGCTAAAAATTAATGACACTGTACTCTGGACGAATCCAAGCTCGCTGATCCCCGGCTCCATGGGCATGGTGGAATACTTTATCGACTCCTCCATCGCTGTCGGCTGCGGTGCCTGCTTAGGTGGTGGCTCGGTTGTGTATGGTGGTGTACTACTACAACCTAAGCGCGCCGCGTTTGAAGATGCGATGCCCATGTTGTCGTACACTGATATGGATCAGACCTACTATCCGCGTGTATTGGATCGTATTAGCGGCGGGCCAATCCCGGACGACGTTCTGAATCACCCTAATTACACCTCCAAACGAGAGTTTATTAAAAGCGCTGAAGACGCGGGCCTAGAGATCGTGCGCAGTGATGTGAGTTTTGATTGGGATGTGATTCGCGAAGAGCTTAACGGCACTAAGCCACAGTATGCCTCTGTTGGTGAGTACGTCTTTGGTTGCAACAGCGGTGCGAAAAACACCCTTGACCGTAACTATCTTGCCGACGCCGAAGCCACTGGCAACGTGACAATTAACCCGCAACATTTGGTGACGGACATTCACGCCAACAGCGGCGGCGGTTATCGCGTGACCTGCGATATGCTGGACGAAAAAGGCAAAATCACCGGCAAGCACGTGATTGAGTGTGAGTATCTCTTTATGGGGGCGGGTTCACTGCACACCACACGTTTATTGCTGCGTGCAAAAGAGCGTGGCCATATTCCAGGCTTAAACGATCAGGTTGGTGCGGAATGGGGCACCAACGGTGACGAACTGATGGGCCGCAATGACATCAACACCTCGACAGCGCCGATTCAGGGTGGGCCACCATCCATCGCCGCATTCGATACCGAAAACCCGTACAAAATTACCGGCTACATGCACTCGCCGACCTCTGCCGTTGGCGATTATACCCAGCTACAGATGGGCATGGTCGTACCGGATGAGAACTCACGTGTGACCTACAACCGTTGGACTGACAAGATCAAACTCAACTGGGATCGTGACGCCAACGAAACCTCCCATAACGCCCTCGTTCACACTATGGAAAAAATGGTGCAGACCGGTGGTGGCAAACTGAATGAGGCAGGCTGGTTTGGCACATGGCACCCGCTCGGTGGCGTCGCCATGGGCAGTGCTTGTGGTCTGGACGGTAAAGTGTACGGTGTGGAAGGCCTGTACGTTGTTGATGGAGCTTCTATTCCGGGCGGTGCGGGTGCGGCCAACCCAGCCCTGACGATTGCGGCGAATGCTGAGCGCATGATGGAAGTGATTATTCCGCAGCTTAGCTGAGCACTCTGATACGTTCTGCTCTTACAAAGCCGGTCTGCATTGATTGCGACCGGCTTTTTTGTACTCTATTATCCTACTTAGTAGTATAAAAGATCATCGGAGACCCTTATGGCTATGGTCAAAAAGAGCATTACTGTGACCGACCAACAAGATGCCTGGCTGAAATCTCAGATCAGTGCGGGGCATTACGGCAACGAAAGTGAAGTGCTGCGAGAGTTGATTCGCGAGCGCCAGCTTAGAGAGCAGGAATCGAAAAAAGAAATCGAATGGATTCGGGCGCGCCTAATTGAAGGGGAGCGCAGCGGATTCACAGATCAGACACCGGCTGAGATACTGCAGGAAATCAAAAATGGATTAGGACGGGACAATATAGAAATAGTTGAAGGATCTTAGAGGATTTTGAGCCTTATTTACTATGCTTCGTTAAGGATATGATCTGCCGCCTTATGCATCTGTTCGATGATCAGGTTAGGAGGGCGCTGACAGACTTCCCAAAATCTGTATGAATGCATTGATTTCGATGGTGCTTTTCGGTGATATTGAGTGAGCATTCAGCTTTCTATGAGTAACGTTAGACGAATTGAGTGTAAAGTTCTTGAACTTAGTTGGATATTCAGTTTCTGCATGTATAGAATCCGCGCGCAGACGCTATACTCAAATTGGATACCAGCTTTGGCCTAGGAATGGCCGGATGCCTATGATATTCGAGGATTATTTATATTTTCTCGGATATGGGGTGATAACAAAAAGTGAGGAGAAAACATGATCAAAGAACATAAAAACCGAACTTTGTGGAATGTTGAACCACCAAAGGCTAGAAAGGTTGAAGGTAACTTCGAATTACCTGATATCAGCGCAGAGCAACTAATAGAAATAGCTAGTGATAGGGCAAAAGTCATCAGGGATAGCGAGCCCTATCGTACAAAGTTCGACGAGACTTGCCTTTCATTTGTTATAGGTTGAAGCCTATGCCCAGTTAATGCTGGGCAGTTTTATATCAAGGATGATAAATGAGAATCAGTGGCAACCTAGAGTTCTATGGCTTTCGCGATCAAGAGCAACCATTAAATTATCTTTCTGAAACTCCCCAGAAACAATATCTTATTCAGTATTTAGCTGATTTGGATGTTGGCTCTACTGTTGTTGAGCCAAGTTACTTTGACAAAGATTACCTTGATGAATTCTCGGTGTATTATTCACGAAGCTCCCAGTGCTATGTGAATATTTGCCGCAGGGTTCACTTTTTCAGTGGTGAGCCTGTATCTCGCGAACAAGTTCGACTGGCTGCATCTGGAGATCTAAACGCCCTGGAAAGCCTACAGGATAGATACTGCGGTTTTATTGTATTACGCCCAATTCCTATAGCTCCTCTCGGGCGGACCGTATTAAAACTATATCCTGATCGAACACCGGGCCAGCCAAGGATTACAACACCTTCCCGTCGATATAAAGCGAATATTACTGGTATAGAGTTGAGTGTTGATGGTTTAGCTTGGCAACAGCAGGACACTGGTGTTGCAGCCTGCGCTACAGTTAGTTTATGGACAATGCTGCATTCATCAGCCTATGACGAACATCATTCCATCCCAACGACGGCCCAAATTACTCAATCTGCACAGTCATTCGGGAGGAGGCCGTTCCCATCAACAGGTTTGACTTTAGAGCAAATACTCGAAGCAATTCATAAACAGAATCTAAATCCAATTGCTGTATCGGGTGACAGCCTGGCGAATCCCCCCATACCTGCACTGGGACGGTTATTTTCTAAAGATCGATTTGCTAATAATGTAGCTGCTTTTGTGCGCTCCGGTTATCCGGTATTGGTTGTAGGGCATTATGAGGGTTCTTCGGGCCATGCTATATGTATTGGAGGTTTCAGAGATAGAACACCCGATGGGGGAGCGCCAGGAAGCCTCACAATGGCGGACAAAGATATTGATTATGTCTATATCCATGATGACAATAAGGGGCCAAATATAAGGTTTAAGATTGAGTCGGGTGAGCAGGGCCAGGCAAAGCTTGTTAGCTCTCCTCCTGAATATCTGGAATCTGAGCAGGAAGAGGCCCCTCATGTTTTTTATCCATATAGTCTGATTGCTGCTACACATCAAGACGTTCGTATCTCAGCGGATGAATTATATGAAAAGGGGTTTCGTATAACGTCATTTTTTGTGGGTATTATGAACGCAATATTTCAACATAATAATATAGAGTTGCCACAATATACGTTTAGTCCGAGGTTTATATTACTCCGAGACTATTTTAGTAAAGAATTAGGCACTACCTTATCTGGTGATGTTCTGGGGGCAGTAAGGTTGGCTCTGCAAGAAAAAGTGCCCCCAATGAGTTTGCACCTAGGAGTTGTGCGTTTAGGCGCAAATGGGGATTCGTTATTAATGGATCTGCTTTACGACACAACAGATAGCGGCCGTAATATCCCTTTATTTACTGCAGTTGTCTATGATCCTGCGATGTATGAATATTTGAGAAATTTACTGCTCTCTCCAGAACTTGATCAGATAATGCAGGGAATCAGTATAATTGATAAAAGTGAACTACCAATGCATTTGATCCCGGCATTTGAGCGCTGATGAAGCAGGGCGACACCGGCGCTCAATGCGCCTCATCCCAGTTATCGCCAATCCCCACATCCACAATCAACGGTACGTCTAACGCCGCTGCACATTGCATTTGAGTTTTGAGTTCTACCGCAAAGGTCTCGGCCTGATCTTCACGCACTTCCAAAATCAGTTCATCGTGCACTTGCATCAACAGTTTCGCGTCGTAGCCGCTGGCTGGCAGCCATTCGTGTACTTTGATCATGGCGCGTTTGATGATGTCGGCGGCGGTGCCTTGCATCGGTGCGTTGATCGCGGTGCGTTCGGCGTGTTGGCGACGCTGGCCATTGCTGGCGCGAATATCGGGCAAGTACAAGCGACGACCATAGAGGGTTTCGACGTAGCCTAGGTCTTTCGCTTGCTCGCGGGTGTTGTCCATGTAGTCACGCACGCCGGGATAACGTTCAAAGTATTTGTTCACGTACTCTTGGGCTTCGCCGCGCCCGGTGCCGAGTTGCTTGGCCAAACCAAACGCCGACATACCGTAGATCAAGCCGAAGTTAATGGCTTTGGCGCTGCGACGTTGATTGTCGGTGACCTCAGCTTCGCTGACGCCAAACACTTCGGCGGCGGTGGCGCGGTGCACATCGCGGCCATCGGCGAAGGCGCTGACGAGGCCTTTGTCACCCGACAAGTGCGCCATAATGCGTAATTCAATTTGGCTGTAATCGGCCGCAACCAGTTTGTAGCCTTCTGGCGCGATGAAGGCTTGGCGAATTTTACGGCCTTCTTCTGAGCGAATCGGGATGTTCTGCAAGTTCGGATCGGTCGACGATAAACGCCCTGTCGCAGCAATCGCTTGATGATACGAGGTATGCACCCGGCCCGTTTTGGCGTTCACCATCAATGGCAGTTTGTCGGTGTAGGTGTTCTTGAGCTTGGCCAGTCCGCGGTTTTCTAAAATAAGGCGAGGCAGTTCGTATTCTTCAGCCAGCTCTTGCAGCACTTCTTCTGCGGTCGACGGCGCGCCTTTGGGGGTCTTTTTACGAACCGGCAGGCCTTGTTTTTCGAACAGGATTTCAGCGAGTTGTTTTGGTGAGCCGAGGTTAAATACTTGGCCCGCGCTGTTATGGGCTTCTTGTTCGAGTTCTTGCAGGCGGTTATCGAGGTGCGCGCTCTGCTCGTGGAGTTTATCGGCGTCGATCATGGCGCCGTTTTCTTCCATTTCAAACAGCACAGGCATCACGTCCATCTCGATGTCGGTGAAGACTTTCGCTAATGCAGGTTTGGCTTGTAGGCGTGGCCATAAGGTTTGGTGCAGACGCAGGGTGATATCGGCGTCTTCGGCGGCGTAAGGGCCAGCTTCTTCAATGCCAATCTGGTTGAAGGTGATTTGCTTGGCCCCTTTGCCTGCGATGTCTTCGTACTTCACCGTTTTGAGGCCAAGGTACTTGAGCGACAGGCTGTCCATATCGTGTTTCGTGGCCACGGAATCGAGCACGTAGGATTCGAGCATGGTATCGAATTCAACGCCTTTTAAGCCGATGCCATAGTTGGCGAGCACGTGGGCATCGTACTTCATGTGCTGGCCGACTTTTTTCAGATGTTTGTTTTCTAACAGCGGCTTGAGCTGAGCTAACACGGTATCGCGATCAAGCTGCTCGGGTGCGCCAACATAGTCGTGCGCCAGAGGCACGTAGGCGGCTTTTCCGGCTTCGACGGCAAAGGAGACACCAACAATTTCGGCGTCTTTATAACTCAAGGAGGTCGTTTCAGTATCGAAGGCAAATAGGTTGCTGCTTTTGAGCAAATCGACCCAGCGATCTAGGTCAGCTTGCTCGAATATGATTTCGTACTCGCCTTTGCCTAAGAATACCTCGGGGAAGTCGGTGGCGTCGTCAGATGAGCTTGTACTGGTATTGGTCGCTGCCTTCACTTTGTTTGACGTTGATGTGTCTGTGGTACCGGCATCACCTACTTCATCACTTAGTTCGGCAATCCAAGCTTTGAATTCCAAGTCACGGAACAAACCCAGTAAGGTTGCTTTATCGGTGTCCGCGCTTTTGAGTTCTGTTAACCCAAATTCCAGTTCAACATCGCATTTAATGGTGGCCAGTTCTTTCGACAGAAACGCCTGCTCTTTGTGTTCTTCAAGCTTAGGCGCGAGGGTTTTGGCACCACGAAAACTCAGCGTTTTGACGTCATCAAGGTTGGCGTAAATATCTTCAAGCGAACCTAACCCTGCGACGAGGCCGACGGCGGTTTTTTCACCCACCTTGGGTACACCGGGAATGTTATCGACTTTATCGCCCATCAGGGCAAGATAATCGATGATGTGCTCAGGCGGCACACCGAATTTCTCTTTCACACCGTCAACGTCCATAAATACGTCGTTCATCGTGTTGATCAGAGAAACGTGTTCGTTCACCAGCTGGGCCATGTCTTTATCGCCAGTAGAAACAATCACATCCTGTTTGTGCTGGATAGCTTGGGCTGCCAAGGTACCAATGACGTCGTCGGCTTCAACGCCGTCGATGATCAGTAGTGGTAAGCCCATCGCGCGAATGATGTTATGAATCGGTTCAATTTGCTCGCGCAACTCTTCTGGCATGGGGGGGCGATGTGCTTTGTATTCGCTGTAAATATCGTTGCGGAAGGTTTTGCCTTTGGCATCAAAAATCACCACCGCTTGGGATTCTGGGTAATCTTTCGCAAGGCGCTTCACCATGCTGATCACGCCTTTGATGGCGTTAGTGTGCAGGCCTTTGGAGTTGGTCAGTAACGGAATCGCATGAAACGCCCGGAATAGGTAAGACGATCCATCAACAAGAATGACGGGTTTAGATGCGGCTGTTTCTGACATGTGGTTTGGCCCTGAATGCAAACGAACACTGACGGTCGCCCGCAGTGTCGGTTACACTGGGTGAAACGTCATAATTGAGGCGAAGTCTAACATGAAGATTTCACAACTTCTGGCTGCAGCAGCAACTGCGGCTGTTCTTGCTACTGGCAGTGTTCAAGCGGAGGAGCCTGCGGGCGAAACCGTGACCATTCGTAACGACGGTGATAACACCTATTATGAGTTTCGTCAGAACGGTCAGATCGTTGAAATTAAAGTCCAGCCCAAAGTCGGCCCGGCATACTATCTAGTACCCGGTGAAGAAGGGGCTGAGTCGCTTGAGCGCCAAGATACGCCGAATATGCGGACGCCAAAGTGGGTGATTTTTCGCTGGTAGTATGACCACAGTGATAAAATCTGGATGAATTATGGCAGTTTATACCCTCGTTTCAGGGGCTGATGTTGAAGGTCTGCTTTCAAGTTATGACTTGGGGGCGCTTGAAGCGTTAGCGCCGATTAGTGCTGGACTAGAAAATTCAAACTACGCACTGACTACGTCCGATGGTGAGTATGTACTTACTCTTTTTGAGCATCATGCCGCGGATGAAGTGCGTGAATTTGTGCGTTTAGCGCGTCACTTAGGGGATGCTGGTCTTCAGGTTCCCGCGCCGCTCATCAATAATAATGAACGTTGGCTGCACGACTTAGGCCATCGCCCAGCGATATTGTGTCAACGCTTTCCGGGGGCGCACCCACAACAGTTAACCGTTGAGCACTGTCGCGCGATTGGTGCAGAACTTGCACGTTTTCACCTTCACTCCAAGAATCTACCTAATCGCCGCAGTGATGAGCGTGGTTTTGATTGGTGGGTGAGTGTCGCGTCTGAATATGGTCGTGATTTAAACCCAGAAGATAGTGAACTCTTGCGCGATGAGGTTGCCTATCAGGTAGCTCAGCGTAGCGCTTGGATGACCTTGCCGCATGGTTGGATTCATGCGGATTTATTCCATGATAATGCGTTGTTTTCTGAGTCGGCAGAATTAACGGCTATATTGGATTTGTACAACGCGTGTGATGGCGCTTGGCTTTACGACCTCGCGATTGTTGCTAATGACTGGTGTGTTGAGACTGGCACATCCGGTCTAGATTCTGACAAGGTTGAAGCGCTGGCTCAGGCGTATCGTTCCGTTCGAGACATTAGTGCTGAGGAGTGGTCATGCTGGAATTTGGTGTTGCGCGGTGCGGCGTTACGATTCTGGCTAAGTCGTTTACTGGCCGCTCGGTTGGCGACGCAGCGCGGTGAATCACTCCCGGAAGACAAACAGCCAAACGAGTACAAGTTCAGGCTGCTTCATCATAGAAAACAAAATTGATTGAATAATCTACAGTGTACTAGCCGCCATTATTTCTGAGTGGGCTGTAACACTGAACGTTGTCTTTGAGAGTACTAAACGTTGCCTTTGAGAGTACTAGTAGACGTCCATCTCTGAATATTACCTGAGGTTCTTATGCGTTATTTTGCATGTGATTGCCAAGATGATGTTGCTCTCTTCTTTGAGAATACCGAATGTCTGTGTTGTCACCGGCCGGTGGGGTGGTGTCACGACACCCAGAGCTTATTGGTGTTTGATTTAAACGAAGAGGGCGAGTACTACAATCAAGACCGCCTCTATGTGCCGTGCGCTAACCGCAAAGAGTCGGTATGTAATGGCATGATTCCGGCAGAACTGGCTACACGAGCGAACAGCCTGTGTTTCTCTTGTCACTTTAATGACAACATTCCGAGTTTGGCGGTAGAAGGGCATCGTGAACTATGGGCAAATTTAGAAGCAGCAAAACGTCGCTTAATATTTACGTTAAGCGAGTTAAAGCTGCCACTGCCTGATAAGCAGCAATCCCCCGAAGGCTTAAGCTTCCATTTTCTCGCGGATGGTGATGTTTCAGATCATTTTAATACGCCTCTGACTCACGTAAGTGCCGTATTCACTGGACATGCCCAGGGTGATATCACCATCAACCTGGCGGAAGCTGATGATGTTGCTAGGCATCGAATGCGAGTGGATATGGGCGAGCAGTACCGTACCTTACTGGGGCATTTTCGGCATGAGGTGGGGCATTTTTACTGGGATTGGTTAGTGAAGCCGAACGAGCTCTTGCTCGCTGAGTTTGAGCAGCATTTTGGTGACCCTAATTTATCTTATAAAGATGCATTGGAAGCACATTATCAGCGTGATCAAAATGATCTTAGTTGGCAGCCAAGATTCATCAGTGCTTATGCCTCTATGCATCCTTGGGAGGATTGGGCTGAAACCTTTGCTCACTACCTCCATATTACCGACACGCTAGAAACCGCCAGAGAATGGCAAATGATTGCACTGTCTGAATACGATGGGTTGATCCTGCCGCAAGATAAAACCGGTGAAAGTGATCCGGATGCTTTGTTTAAGTGCTGGATACGGCTGAGTGTGAAGTTAAACGCGCTTAACCGAAGTATGGGCGTGGCTGACGCCTATCCATTCGTGATGACGCCTGAGGTTGTGGAAAAGCTAAAGTTTGTTCATAAGGTGGTAGTGGGATTGTAGCGCGAGGGTTGTTCGAGTGAGTTTGGCGCTTGATTTTAGAGGTCGTTTTAATTTCTTGGAAATTTCTTCATTAGCTCATACCCTTCACGAATTTGAGCCCTAAACTGCTCGACTTCAATGGCGTCGAGTTGCGTCATCATCCAACGGCAATAATGCGCCGAGTCAGCAATGGTTAATTTGCTGATCTTCATATTGACCTGATCCATAAGCTTTTTTTCAATGGCCTTTAAGTCGGCCGTAGGACGTTGGGCATCTGGGTCGTTGCGGTACTCTGTAATCAGCGGAGTTAAGGCTTCGTCGACTTTAGCACCGTAGCCTAAAAAGCTGACTTTTAATTGCTCTTTGAGGTCGGGTTGTTGTTCTATGCAATAGCGGATGAGTGGCAGTGTCGACTTACGCTGAGCCATCGCGATGACCTCAATCATACTTCCGTGCTCTACGGCTTCATTTTTGATAGGTTCGTCATTTACAGGTTCGTCATTTACAGGTTCGTCATTGAAAGGTTCGTTATGTTCGTTTATAGAGCCGGCGTGCTGAGAGGCTTCCGTGTTCGAAGTGCTAAGGCTAGGAGTCGCGAATACAGCGTTGACCAAGACTAAGTTGGCGGGTAACGCGACCATTAATATCCATGCGATTTTCATTAGAGTCCTATCTAGCCATAAAAACAGAGTTTTATAGTAACGTTTTTATGCACTATCAAAAACCTATTATGGTGTTTCTAAATTAGCTCTTTAATGCTGGTGCCTAGGTAAGTAGATTCAAAAACGATTTCAAAACGTCGGTCGGTTGGGCGACCGCGACGATTTCGACGCTCTCGCGATTCCGCGAGTGCTTTATCGTCTTCAATACTCATCTTCAAGGGCATTTGATTCAGGTCTTCTTGTTGATTGAAGAAAGTGGTGAGAGTTTGGTAGGCCGCGGTCATTTGTCGGAACATATCCCCGGATAGAGGGTTACGGTCGGGGTGGTAAGCAAAAGCCAGACGCTGATAAGCATCTTTTGCTTCTTGCGGGCTGCTGTCTTCAGGCAACCCCAGCAACTGAAAGCACTGCTTAATAGTTAGGTTCATTGGCTGATTTTTCAGATGACGTAATACGAATTATCCGGCCAAGTGATCGTCTTGTATATGGCGCTGTGTGACCATTGTTGCGACGAATAGTCAGGTTAGTTCTTAAAGTTCTGATTGCTTGTTACAAGTACTTACGAAGTGATTACGAAGCGCAACATTTTAATGATCAATGCCTTTGTTTATAACGTGATGCATTAAACGTGACGGGGTGAAACAATCGTATTCGCGCGTTCATGTCAGTCTTATTCAGAGCTGCCCTTGATACCATGATTGTTCGAGCAGTTGGATTGTGTTGATGGCGTCTTGTTTTTGCTCGGGCGAAAGCTCAGGGTGTAGTCCTTCCCAATGTGAACGAAGTGCTTCAGGGATGTGTAACCAGAGTGCTGCATAGTCGAGGGCTGGGTTTGCCCATGCCGAGTATTCCCAGTCTAGCAGCCATAATTTGCCATTAGATGCTTCTATCCAGTTAGCAGGCAGTGGGTCCATATGGCATAGGCAGTTGGCTGTTTTCTCTCCGGTTTGGGTTGAATGAGAGTACATGAGCGCGGACAGGCTTTGCCTTAATTGGTGTACTTCTTCGTTAGGCGTGGTTTGTTGGAGGTAGTGGTTAACTTTGCGAGATATATCTAAACGAGCTATTGGAGTTTTGAATGCTAAGGTTAAGCGATGCAGTTGATTGAGGAGGCGCGCCATTTGATCTAAGTGGGCGGGCGATATCTGCTGATCTGATAACGGATTGCCATTGATATAGTCTCGTACCCAATAACGTGAGTCGGGGTCGCTGTAAATAATAGCAGGGCTTAATTTTGCCGCCGCAGCCATGTGATGAATCGTCAGTTCAGAGTGCCGATCAATATCCAAATCAACACTGTTGGGGTGATTTATTCTGAGTACTAAGAAGCGTTCACCGGATTGCAGTAAATAGCTTTTATTGGTCAGGCCGCCAGTTAACTCACGAACAAGCATTGGTTCGCTATTAAGCGCCCACGTTGGCCAGTCCTTCATAATCGGTTCGAGAATGGTGTTCAAGCGGGGACACCGTTCGGCGCTGTCGTTTGCTCGAGGTAGTCTTTTCGCCACATAAAGTAGCCTGCGGTCGCGAGCACGACGTATACCATCATCAATAAGGCCGTGAGGTAGAGTTCGCGGTCGATGTACAAGTAGATCGCAACGGCATCAATAACCACCCAATACAGCCAGTTTTCGAGTATCTTTCGAGTGACCATCCAAGTGGTCAGTACTGCACCCCACGTCGTGAAAGAATCTAAATACGGCATAACGGCGGTGGTGTTTTCGCTGAGTAGGTACTGTCTCTTATACACATCTGACGCT
>OJAU01000481.1_pt1 | contig 16635 bp, 8 predicted proteins | sample 1589791 | NCBI WGS metagenome assembly OJAU01 (sample SAMN05416849, study PRJEB24817) | seawater metagenome | isolation source: Sea water | place: Canada:Atlantic | collected 2013-07 | reverse complement strand
ATCTACACAGAGTAGATCGTCGGCAGCGTCAGATGTGTATAAGAGACAGATTGCTACCTGTGTGATATGTGCTTTATGAGTAAATGTCCCTATGTGCCACCACATGAGTGGGATTTAGACTTTCCTCATTTAATGCTTCGTGCAAAAGCCGTTAAATTTAAAAAGGGTGATGTCAAAAAACGTGATAAATTCATCACATCAACGGATACGGTTGGCAAATTAGCGTCCATTCCTATCGTTGTTAATGTAGTGAATGCAGTCAATAAAAATACAGCCGCCAGGAAAGTACTGGATAGTCAATTAGGTATCCATCCGGATGCTGTTCTTCCTGCTTACCATGCAGACACGGCAAGAAAACAATTTACAAAGCAGTCGCATGCGCAAACAGCAGCTGAGGCATGCGGTGAAACAACCGGTAAGGTAGCTATTTTCACTACCTGCTATGGCAACTACAACCGTCCTGACTTAGTAAATGATTTAGTCATGGTGCTAGAACATAACAACATGGCAGTGACGATGGCGAGCCAAGAAAATTGTTGCGGCATGCCTAAGTTAGAGTTGGGCGACTTAGAGGAAGTCGAGCGCCTTAAAAACAACAATATTCCACAATTGGTCAAATTGATTGAAGATGGTTGGGACATTATTGCACCTGTTCCATCTTGTGTATTAATGTTTAAACAGGAACTCCCGCTCATGTTCCCTGACGATAAAGACGTAGCAAAAGTTCGTGATGCGATATTTGATCCTTTTGAATACCTAATGCTTAGGCATAAATCTAATCTGCTTAAAACAGATTTTAAAGATGAAATAGGAACGGTGTCTTATCAGGTAGCCTGTCATCTACGTGTACAAAATATTGGATTAAAAACAAAAGAAGCGTTGGAGCTTATCCCAAATACTGCCGTTAATGCTATTGAGCGCTGCTCAGGTCATGATGGAACGTATGCGGTGAAAAGCGAATTCCATGACGTAGCGATGAAGATTGCTAAACCGGTGGTTAATCGTGTTAAAAAAGCAGACGCTGATGTTTTTTCTAGTGATTGCCCTATGGCTGCGGATCACATAGCCAGTGGTTTGGACGATGACCGCCATGTTAAAAGCCCCATTAGCTTGTTAAGACAAGCCTATGGACTGTAAGTTATTTGAGGTATTGTTATGAAAAAATTAATAAAATCAGAGTTATATAGTCTTGAAGAATATTCAAATATACGTGCTGACTTTAGAAAAAAAGTTCGCGAGCATAAAAAGAATAGAATTGTCAGGATTGGTGAAAACATTAGTCTTCACTTTGAAGATTATGAAACCATGCTTTACCAAGTTCAAGAGATGTTACGTGCAGAAAAAATCTTCGAGACCGAAGGTATTCTCGAGGAGATAGAAACCTATAATCCACTAATACCAGATGGTAGTAACTGGAAAGCGACCATGATGATTCAATTTGACGATGTGGCTGACCGTAAAACGGCACTTGAAAATATGATTGGTATTGAACGTGCTACCTGGGTTCAAGTCGAAGGCTTTGAAAAAGTAAATCCTATTGCGAATGAGGACTTAGATCGTGAAACCGAGGAAAAAACATCGTCCGTTCACTTTTTACGGTTTGAATTGAGCGAACAGATGGTTGCAGCCGCGAAAAGTGGATTGGTGATTAAAGCAGGTGTAGATCACCCGGCTTATCAACATGAAGTGACTTTGCCAGAAAACATTAGGGAGTCGTTGGTCAGCGACTTAGCTTAAGCCGCAATATTTAAGCTGCTATTGCGTGGCCGTTTAATTAAACGGCCACGAGTGTTTGCAGGGGTTTCGGCGTGTCTAAGTAAAACCCTTGTGCATAGTCAATACCGATCTCTTGCATTTTTTTAAGAATCGCTGCGCTTTCAACAAATTCACCAATTGTTTTTTTTCCCATGATATGTGAAATATCATGGATAGATTTGACCATCGCGAGATCTATCGGATCTTGAAGCATGTTTTTGATAAATTGACCGTCAATTTTAAGGATGTCCGCGGGTAATTGTTTCAAATACTCATAAGAAGATAAGCCGGTACCAAAGTCATCTAAAGCGATTAAACAGCCCAGTTTCTGTAATTTAGTTAACAGTTCAAGGCCTAATTCTGGGTTGGTGATGGCGGCAGTTTCGGTTATTTCAAAACAGACTTTATTCGGCTTGATATTATTTTTTTTAAGGTTCTCTTTGATAATACCGAAGGTGTCTTCATGGGCGATGGTTTGACCTGATAAATTAATGCTTAGCCAATTAAATTGATCTTGAATCGTTGCTGCTACATGAAGGGCATTTTCTATGACCCAGTGGTCTATTTTATACATTAGCTTATAGCGCTCAGCAGCGGGCAAGAACATGTTAGGTGCGACAACTTTCTCATCTTGATCAAGCATACGCACCAAGACTTCATAACTGTATTGTTTATTATCTAAAATGGATTCGGCATTTGGTACAGCGCAAATTTTTTGTACATAGCAGACAAAACGGTTGGTTTTAAGAGCCTCGTGGATTTGACTGATGGTGTTGTTTTGCCGTAGACGCAATGCCACTGTTTGATCTTCAATGGTATAAAAATGAATTTGGTTGCGACCAGTTTCTTTAGCTATGTAACATGAGGTATCTGCCAGTCTAAGTGCTTCTTCATAGGAGGCCATTGTTTTGTCAACGGTGACCATGCCAATGCTAACACCAAGGCTATATTCTTTTCCGCCGGAGATAAAGGTAAAGGCATCAATATCTTGCCTGATTTCTTCAGCCAGTTGAAAAGCCATATCAGGTGGGCAATCTTTTAATAAAATGCAAAATTCATCACCACCCACCCGAGCGAGTATATCTGCTGAACGGATTTTATTAAGCAGTAATTGACTGACTTCGATAAGTGCTAGATCACCAGAAGCATGGCCACTGCTATCATTAATAATTTTGAATTGGTCTAGGTCAAGGTAGAGTAGAGCGTGAATGGTGTCGCTGTCTTTTAAATTACTAATAGAGCGACTAAGTTCTTCATCGAAACCACGACGATTAACGAGTTTTGTTAGGGGGTCATGTGTTGCTTCGAAGCCTAGCTTTTGTGTAAGGAGTGTGTTTTCTGTGATGTCTTTAAAGTACCAAACACGCCCTTTGATGGTCTTATCGTGAATTAAAGGGAAAGACGCTAAATCTAATATCGTGCCATTTTTTAAATAAATGAGTGTTGATGTCTTAACCTCTGAAGAAGGACTTAAGGACAACACATTTTGCGCGATCTTATCAGCGTCTTGCATTTTATCCATGCCAGCCTTTAACATTTCTAGTGTTTGGTTGTTCTTTTCTTTTAGTAAGCTGGGTGGAATATCAAAGGTATTAAAAAAAGTCTGGTTAATGGCGATAGCTTTTCTATCTGTATCTTCAACCAGCATACCGTCATCACTGGCTTCCATAATAGCGTGTTGGATATCACTGTATGATTGGAGTTGTTGCTGGTTTCTAATTTTTTCGGTCTGGTCATAGAGCGAAACATGATAGTGTCGGCTACCATTATAATTCAATAAGGAGCCGTGAAATTCGGTGTGAATAGTTTCACCATCCCCTGTGATTTTTGTACTATTGTTGTTTGCGTTACCGTATTTTAAAATATCGTCAAAAAGCTGATCGTACCTGTCGTGCTCTTCTTCGGAGAAAAATTGTTTACCATGCTGGTGTAGCAAATCATTTAAATCGCGTTTATGCAATTGGCAATAGGCTTCATTAGCATAAGCAATTTCCCTATCCATGTTGTATAACACTTGCGGCAATGAGGAATTGTCTATCGCCTGTGTTGCAGACTCAACAAGACTTAAGAGTGTTGGAATATCTACAAGCGTTGAAAGAATAGGGCGGATCATCTCGGCGACTGAATTTATTATATCTTTCGTTTCAGCGTCCCAAATCCGTGTTGAATTACATTGATGAAGTGAGAGACCCCACTTTTCACCATTAGCCTGTTCAATAAGCTTAACGATTTGTGCTTTTATAGAGAAGTCTTTATATACCTTTGATAATTGAGTTGACTCGATATTGTTAAGGTCAAAGGAGACTGGCTCGGTTGTATTTTCAACAGTTTGGCTAATATGCTTAAAAAGTGAGGTTGTTGAGAGGTCGGTTTTTAATTTATTGGCACCAGGGTAGTTGGCTGTGGTTACTTCAATAGGAATCATATGTGTTGAAGCATTGGCTGTACAAGGATAGAGTAATGAACAACGATCTACCTCCAAGTACTCTAGAACTAACTCGAGTGACTTTGTAAGTTGATGATATCCGGACAGAGGCAACTTCAGAGTGTCATGGATTTTATTAAAAAGTTCATCCCTATCCTTCAAAACAACTATCTCCCTAACGTTAATAATTTTTTTTATATCAATGTATACTAGTTCAAAACCTTTATTATTCAAGTGAACATTTGAATCAATTAGAGGTGTGATCATTCGCGCCAGCAATTATGATTATAAGCCGGCATGTGAGCTTGTTAGAATTAGACTTAATGGTTAGAATCCGGCCTTCATTTATACTTTAACGAGTCATTAACCCAGTTTATGAATAGTCAATACGAAGCTTCTGACATTGAAGTCCTAACGGGGCTCGACCCAGTTAAAAAAAGACCGGGGATGTATACCGACACGGTGAGACCTAATCATTTAGTACAGGAGGTACTTGATAATAGTGTCGATGAAGCAATTGCGGGTTTTGCAAGTGAAATAGTCGTAACTTTATATAAAGATGGCTCGGTCAAAATTGACGATGATGGACGAGGGATGCCAGTGGATGTTCACCCAGAACATGGTGTTCCAGGTGTCGAATTAATTCTGTCCCGTTTGCACGCTGGCGGAAAGTTTTCAAATAAAAACTATCAATTTTCTGGTGGTTTGCACGGTGTCGGCATTTCTGTGGTTAATGCGTTGTCATCTCGGGTTGATGTGGAAGTTAAGCGTACTGGTAAGCGTTGGCACATGGCTTTTGAGAATGGTATCAAAGTAGCAGATTTGACAGAGCTTGGAACAGTAGGGCAGCGAAACACCGGTACATCTGTTCATTTTAAGCCAGACCCTGTTTATTTTGACTCGGCTGTGATTTCGTTATCTAAGTTGAAACATGTACTTCGAGCCAAAGCCGTCCTTTGCCCTGGTTTGCATATTTATTTGAAGGATGAAATCAATGCTGAAAAATTAGAGTGGTTTTATCAAAATGGCCTAACCGATTATTTATTAGGTGAATTAAAACATTTAACTTTATTGCCGCCAGAAGGCTTTGTGTCGGGTGCGAGTAGCGAACGCGAATCGGTTGAGTGGGCAGTTGCTTGGTCAACCGATGCCGGTGAAGGGATTACTGAAAGTTATGTAAACTTGGTGCCTACATCACAAGGTGGTACGCATGTTAATGGTTTACGCACAGGATTGACCGAAGCGGTCAGAGAGTTCTGCGAATTCCAATCGTTACTCCCGCGCGGGGTTAAAATTACGCCAGATGATGTCTGGGAGCGCTGTCATTATGTGCTATCTATCAAGTTAGAAGACCCACAGTTTTCAGGCCAAACAAAAGAAAGGCTGACATCTAGAGAATGTGCAGCTTTTGTCTCGGGAACGGCTAAAGATAGTTTTAGTCTGTGGTTAAATCAACACCCCGCTATAGGTGAAGAAATTGCCCAGATTGCTATTCAACGTGCACAAAATAGGCAACGTGCGGGTAAAAAAGTTATTCGTAAAAAAGTGACCAGCGGCCCAGCTTTGCCAGGAAAGTTAGCAGACTGTTCATCCCAAGACTCAGATCGTTCTGAACTATTTTTAGTTGAGGGGGACTCTGCAGGCGGCTCTGCTAAACAGGCGCGTGATCGTGAGTTTCAAGCTATTATGCCGTTACGAGGAAAAATTTTAAATACCTGGGAAGTAGACCCTGTTGATGTTTTAGCCTCGGAAGAAGTACACAATATTTCAATAGCAATCGGTGTGGAGCCCGGCTCCTTAGATTTAAAATCCTTACGTTACAATAAAATTTGCATTCTTGCCGATGCGGACTCTGATGGGCTACATATTGCCACTCTGTTATGTGCTTTATTTGTTCGGCATTTTTCGGCATTGGTCGAAGCAGGGCACATTTATGTGGCGATGCCGCCTTTATACCGAGTTGATGTGGGTAAGCAGGTGTTTTACGCCCTAGATGAAGCCGAGAAAGAAGGTGTGTTAGATCGTATTGCGGCTGAAAAATTAAAAGGCAAAATTAATGTACAGCGTTTCAAAGGCTTAGGTGAAATGAACCCTGCTCAACTTCGGGTGACTACACTTGACCCGGATACACGTCGCTTAGTGAGACTAGATATGACATCGGGTGATCAAACCCATGCCAAAATGGATATGTTACTTGCAAAAAAACGTGCTTCAGACCGTAAAGCATGGTTAGAAGAAAGTGGTAATTTGGCAGATATATAAGAGAACATTATGACGACAACATCTTTTGAAAACATTGAAACGCTGCCATTAAAAACATTTACTGAAAAAGCGTATTTGGACTATTCCATGTACGTTATTTTAGACCGTGCATTGCCACATATCGCAGATGGTCTTAAACCTGTTCAGCGCCGTATCGTCTATGCGATGTCTGAATTAGGCTTATCTAATAACGCAAAATTTAAAAAATCAGCGCGAACAGTGGGTGATGTACTGGGTAAATTCCATCCGCATGGTGATAGCGCTTGCTATGAAGCGATGGTGCACATGGCGCAACCGTTTGCTTACCGTTACCCATTGGTAGATGGGCAAGGAAACTGGGGCTCACCAGATGACCCAAAGTCTTTTGCGGCGATGCGTTATACAGAATCACGCTTAGCGCCTTATTCAAACAGTTTGTTGAGCGAGTTAGGGCACGGCACGGTTGAGTGGACCGATAATTTTGATGGCACTTTACAAGAGCCTAAGTTGTTACCTGCACGCTTACCCAATTTGTTATTAAATGGTGTTACAGGGATTGCCGTAGGGATGTCCACAGATATACCGCCACATAATTTAAATGAAGTGGCGAGCGCTTGTATCCGCCTATTGGATGAACCAAAGGCAGATATCGATACGCTGATGGAACATATAAAAGGACCGGACTTTCCGACAGAGGCCGAAATAATCACGTCGCGTGATGAGATTCGTGCAATGTATGAAAAAGGCTCAGGTGGTCTACGTGCAAGAGCGCGTTATGAAATGGAGCAGGGTCAAATTATTGTGACTGCGCTGCCATATCAAGTATCTGGGGCGAAAGTGCTGGAACAAGTTGCGTCACAGATGCGTGCCAAAAAGCTACCTATAGTAGAAGATTTACGAGACGAGTCAGACCATGAAAACCCAACACGATTAGTTATTGTGCCGCGCTCTAAACGAGTTGGTGTCGAGCAATTAATGTCGCACCTTTTCGCAACAACCGATTTAGAGCGAACCTACCGTGTCAATTTCAATGTAATCGGCTTAAGTGGAAAACCGCAAGTTAAAAACTTGAAAGTATTATTAGCAGAGTGGTTAACTTATCGGCTTGAAACTGTTAGAAAACGTTTGGAGCATCGTTTAGATAAAGTAAATGATCGCTTACATATTTTAGATGGGTTATTGATTGTCTATTTAAATATTGATGAAGTCATTCGGGTTATTCGAGAAGAGGATCATCCTAAAGATGCATTAATGCAGCAATTTAATATTACTGATGTTCAGGCACATGCGATTCTTGAGATTAAATTGCGTCAGTTAGCAAAGTTAGAAGAGTTTAAAATTCGTGCAGAACAGGAAGAATTGACGAAGGAGCGTGATGAGTTAGAAAAAATTCTAGGCTCAAAACAACGTTTGCGGACATTGGTTAAAAAAGAAATTCAGGCAGACGCTCAATTGTATGGAGATGTTCGGCGCTCGCCGATTGTCAATCGGTCAGCAGCACAGGCGTTAGATGAGCGAGCGCTTATTCCCAATGAGCCTATGACGGTTGTTATTTCACAAAAAGGCTGGGTTCGTGCCGCTAAGGGCCATGATATTGACCCAAAGAGTTTAACGTTTAGGTCAGGTGATGAATACTTAGCATCGGCAAAAGGCCGCAGCAATCACTGGGTTTACTTTTTAGACTCAACAGGCAGGGTATATAACTTACCAGTTCATGGGTTGCCATCAGCACGTGGGCAAGGCGAGCCGATCACCGGTAGTTTGAAACCACCTGCCGGTTCTATGTTTACGGATGTTATTGCAGGTGTAGATGAGCATATTATGCTGGCATCTGATGCTGGCTATGGTTTTGTTACAAATCTGAATGACTTACAAACTAAAAATAAAGCAGGTAAGGCTTTATTAACAATACCAGAAGGTGCAAAGCTACTATCACCAGCGTTATACGAGGCTGAAGAGGGCTGGGTTGCGATTGTCAGTAAACAAGGCCGGTTATTAATATTCCCTGTGAGTGAAGTGCCGGTATTAAGCCGCGGTAAAGGAAATAAGCTGATTCAAATCCCGACTAAAGATTTAAAATCAGGGGATGATAAAGTGATCGGTTTTTGTGTGGTCAATGAGCAGCAAGCTATTCGTATTAATGCGGGTAAACGACATATTAATTTGAAATTATCTGATTTAGAGGCTTATAAAGGAAAACGGGCCCATCGTGGTGTTAAATTACCACGTGGTTTTCAAAACCCAGGTTCCATTGAATTACTTAACAAGAATTAAGTGATAGAAAAAAGAGAAAACACAAAAAAGCCAAGCATAACGCTTGGCTTTTTTGTGTGTCGAACTTTTTATTCACTAACGACCGGAATACCAGCAATTTTCGACTGCCATAAAGCAGGGCCTGTTTTATGTACTGATTCACCGGTAGAGTCGACTGCTACGGTTACGGGCATGTCTTCAACATAAAACTCTCGGATAGCTTCCATTCCTAAGTCATCAAAAGCGATAACTTTAGCTTCTTTTATTGCTTTAGAGACAAGATAAGCAGCGCCTCCAACAGCCATTAAATAGGTGGCTTTATGTTTTTTAATGGCGGCAATACCATCAGGACCACGTTCAGCTTTTCCAATCATACCCAGTAAGCCGGTTTTATCGAGCATCATCTCGGTAAATTTATCCATACGGGTTGCTGTTGTTGGGCCTGCTGGACCAACAACTTCATCTTTCACAGGGTCAACTGGGCCAACGTAGTAAATAAAACGATTTTTGAAATCAACACCGTCTGGTAACTTTTCACCCTTGGCAAACATGTCAGCAATGCGCTTATGTGCAGCATCGCGGCCGGTTAACATGTGACCAGTTAACAGTAGACGGTCGCCAGGCTGCCAAGTATGCGTTTCTTCTTCAGTGACAGTATCCAGATTAACGTGTTTAGTTTTTGCATCGGGTGTCCAGGCAATTTCTGGCCAATCTTCAAGCTTGGGTGGTTCTATATAGGATGGGCCAGATCCGTCGAGAACAAAGTGTGCGTGACGAGTTGCCGCGCAATTTGGAATCATTGCGACAGGTAGAGACGCGGCATGTGTGGGCATATGGTTGATTTTTACGTCTAACACTGTTGTTAAACCACCAAGGCCTTGTGCACCTATACCGAGAGCATTAACTTTTTCGTATAGCTCTAGGCGAAGTTCTTCGGCACGATTGCTGGGGCCACGGTCTTTAAGCTCTTGAATGTCAACATGCTCCATTAACGATTCTTTGGCTAGTTTCATGGCCATTTCCGCAGTGCCACCAACACCAATACCTAAAATGCCAGGTGGGCACCAGCCAGCCCCCATGGTAGGTACCGTTTTAAGTACCCAATCTACTAGGCTGTCACTCGGGTTCAGCATGACAAATTTAGATTTATTCTCAGAGCCACCGCCTTTAGCGGCAACATGAATGCTGACGGTATCACCCGGCACTATTTTCATGTGAATAGCGGCGGGCGTGTTATCGCCTGTGTTTTTTCTTGCGCCTAATGGGTCAGAGACGATAGAGGCTCTTAATACATTGTCGGGGTGGAGGTAAGCTTGTCTTACTCCTTCATTACACATATCTTCGACGCTCATGCTGCTGTCCCATTGGACATTCATGCCGATTTCCAAAAATATATTTGCTATACCGGTATCCTGACAGATGGGCCGGTGGTCCATCGCACACATGCGTGAATTAAGAAGAATTTGTGCCATTGCATCCTTTGCAGCGGGTGACTCTTCTAACTCATACGCTTGGCCTAACGCTTGAATGTAGTCCTTTGGGTGATAATAAGAGATAAATTGAAAAGCAGCTGCGATACTTTCAATAAGGTCATTTTGTTTGATAATGGTCATTAAAACACCCTGTTTGGTTAAAAAACTTATTGTAACAAAGTGATCGGGTATACGTTATCTCTTACGTTGTTGAAAATAAGCTTTTCGAACTGTTCACTAGGCATTGGCTTGCCAAATAAATAGCCTTGTACGAAATCACAATTGAGGCTTTTTAGAAGTGTGCTTTGCTGTTCTGTTTCAACTCCCTCTGCAATGACATCGATACCCATACTGTGAGCCAAAATAATAATCGTCCGTATAATGTCAGAATCTATTGAGTTAAGCAGGCAGTTATTAACAAATGAGCGGTCAATTTTTAATAAATTAATTGGCAAACGTTTTAAATAACTTAAAGAAGAGTAGCCCGTTCCAAAGTCATCAATGGCAAGTTTGATACCTAACTCTTTTAATGTGTTTAGCTTTTCAATCATCAGTTGTTCGTTATTCATAACGGAACTTTCAGTTATTTCTAATTCAAGAAGCTTATGTGGAAGCTGAGTGGTTTCTAGAATAGACGATATTTTGTTTACGATGCCGTCATCTTCTAGCTGAAGTGTAGATAAATTAACGGCAACTCTAATTGGTTTTGCCCCTCGGTCAATCCAGTTTTTTAACGTTTTGCAGGCTGTTTCCATAACCCACTCGCCAATCATATGAATCTGCCCTGTTTCTTCAGCTAAACCGATAAAGTTATTCGGTGGAATTAGGCCTTTTTTAGGGTGTTGCCAGCGGACGAGGGCTTCCATACCGATAAGCTCGCCGTTTGTGGCGCTAAATTGTGGCTGATAAAAAACCTTTAATTCATCGCGTAAAATAACATTACGTAGTTCATTTTCTATGACTAAACGTTGGTTAATGCTCTCGGACATCGTATCGTCAAAGAAGACGTAAGGGCTTTTTGATTGCTTGGATAAATACATGGCAATATCGGCGTTCTTTATCAGGTTACTGACCGTCTTGCCGCTACTTGGATAGACACTGATGCCAAGACTGGCGCTAACGTGCATTTCTTTCTCTAAGAAAACAAAGGGCCTTGAGAGGTTGTTTTGTATTTTACGTGCTAAGGTTTCGATTATTTGATGTGATTTAACATCGGTTAAAGCGACAACAAATTCATCACCACCAAACCTTGAAATGATATCGACATCTCTAACACTTCTTGAGAGGCGCTCAGCAACAATTTTAAGCAGTAAATCGCCGGCTTCATGGCCATAGGAATCATTGACTAATTTGAAACGGTCTAAATCGAGGAAAATAACGGCCATTATTTTATGCTCGCGCTCGTGTTTGTTGATCAGCTCAGAAACTTTCTTAGTAAATAAAGACCTGTTCATTAGGCCTGTTAAATGATCTTTATGCGCTAAGTTAAATATTTGTTTTTCAGTCTGTTTGGTGGCTAATATTCGATTAATCCGATGAATAAAAAGAGACAAGTTTAATGGTGTTGAAAAATAATCGAGTGCTCCCATTTTAAATGCATTATTAATCGAGGTTTCACTCTCTAAGTTTGAGGTGATAGTGAAAGGAATACCGCTGCTATTAAAAACCTCACACGTTTTGACAAGCTCAATGTCATCATGAGATAAATCATGATTTAAAATAACGATATCAGGTTTATTTCGTTCGCAATAAAGCATCCCCTGATAATTGTTAATTACTTCATCTACATTGTGGCCACTATCTTCCAAGGCATTTTTGATTAAAAAGCGGTCTCTTTTGTCAGCGTTTATTAATAAAACCCTAGCAGGGTTAAGGTGTTGACTGACGACTGGGTTTTCAGTCTCACTGTTGTTTAGTCTTATAGAGACTTCTTTGATAACTAACTCAGCCTCAAATAGAATTATTTTATGTTGAAGGCCTAGAAATTTAGCTTCTCCATCATCACAAGCACTTTCTAATTTCTTGCAGGCTTGTGAAAGGCGTAGTGCAGCAATATCGAAAGCGCTATTTTTAACAGATTCAGCAAGACGTTTTATAGCAATCCTATCGAGCTTTGAGACACTATCTGTTAAGCGGGATAAGCTGAGAGGGGTTTGCTCAAGGAAAGACTGTAAAGCAGTTTTGAACTCAGCTCCAAGGTTTTGTTGCCGTTTTAAATATGTTTTTTCATCCAAGACTGTTTGTATGAGAGGTTTGTCTTCACTGTCCTCGATAGGGTTGGTTTGTGCAGCTTCTTGCGTAACCCATTTCTGTAAGGTGGTTTTTAATGTGGGCAGTGTTAATGGTTTTGACATGAAGTCATCCATTCCCGCCGCGATACATTGTTCTCGGTCAGCGGTTTGTTTGTTGGCTGTTAGTGCAACGATAGGTGTGTGTTTGTCGACAGTTTCAAGTTCACGTATTTGGAATGTTGCTTCATAACCATCCATCTCTGGCATTTGACAGTCCATCAAAATAAGGTCGAAGGACTGGCTGGAAAAAAGCTCTAATGCCTCAAGACCATCGTTAGCCAAGGTTACATTACAGTGGAAGCGTTCTAGCATGGCTTTAGCAACCAGTTGATTCGCTTTATTGTCTTCAACAACAAGAATTTTCTTAAATGAATAGTCTGGTAGGGGTTCTTTGAGTGCTTGCTGTTCAGGTAATAATGTTGGTTTTGATTCAACGGTTGAGCGTAAATGCAATAATAAATCAGATTGTTTAATTGGTTTAGTAATATGCCCAAATACGTTGAGCTCTTTTGTTGCATTAAGCTGACTTGACTGGTTAGCGATGAGGACAATTATCTTTGTGTTGGCTAAAGTATGGTCAGCGTTAATCATACGAATTAAGGCTGTTTGGCTAATGTTTGAACGAAGATTATCAATTAAAATATAATCGTAAGGCTTTGATAAAGTTTCGTGTTGACGTAGTTTCTTTATAGCTGTCATCCCATCAGTGACATGGTCGGCATGAAAAGGTGATGCTTGAAATTGTTGAACGATAAAACGGTGAGAAAAATCATCATCGCTAACCGTTAAAACATTAGGTTGAGTGGGTGATATTTGAGTGCTTGATTGTTCAAAGGCTTCGGCTTGCATGTCGACAGTAAAATTAGCAGTAAACCAAAAAGTGCTGCCTTTACCAACTTTGCTTTTTACGCCCATTTCACCGCCAAAAATAGTGACTAGCTGTCGGCTGATGGCAAGCCCTAAGCCTGTTCCACCATATTCTCGAGTAGTAGAGTTATCGGCTTGAGAGAAGGCAGTGAAAATTTTATTTTGAACTTCTTGAGGGATACCAACGCCGGTGTCTTTTACTTCAAATAATAAGGTTAGGTTGTTTTCATTCAATGCTGAGGTTGAGATAGAAATGCTCACCTCACCAGCCGGAGTGAATTTAATGGCGTTACCGAGTAAATTTTGTATGATTTGTTGGAGCCTCAACTCATCAGCAATTAGATGAAGAGGTACATCGGCATCTAAAAAATAGGCGATAGAAATGTTTTTGTGCTGAGTTTGAGCGCTGAGTAGGGTAATGGAGTTTTCCAACGTGTTACGTAAATTAAACGATTCTTCGTGTAAGTCGACATCTTGTTGGTTATATTTGGAAAAATCTAAAACATCATCGATAAGGCTTAGTAATGAATTTGCGCTGCTAGAGGCAACCTTTAGGTATTCTTTCTGTTGGACGTTAAGGTCCATATCAGATAATAGTTCTAGCATGCCTGAAATACCATTTAAAGGCGTTCTCAGTTCATGACTGACATTGGCGGCAAACTCGCTTTTGACTTTAGCTGCCTCAATAGCGATGTCACGCGTAGTAATGAGTTCTTGTTCACGATTTTCCAAAATATGCATCATGTCTGTAAAGGCTTGTTCCATACGCATAATGTCTTCTGTGCTACCGATACCTTTGCGTTCAGTTCGCTTGCCTTGAGCAGCATTTAGCATATTTTTAGCTAAATTATCGATTGGTTTGCTAATACGTTTTGTGATGAATAAAAGAGCCCACAATAATAATAGGGCTAAGCTACCTATCACCATTAAGTTGTACTTATAAAAATCACTTTTAAGCGACCTGAGTACATTTTTTCCAACCGTTAGGCGCACGTAACCTAGAAGTTCTGGCTTAAATTCACTATCTGAATAAAGTAATGTTTCTTCATCGAGCGTACTATAAACAGGTGAGCTATAGCTCCACTCATGCTCATTTTCATAATCTAAAGACGTTGATTCTACTGGCAAGGTGTTAGGGCCTGCACTTAACAGGTCACTACTTTGGTAGATTACTTGCATTTTGTCATCATAGATCCCTGCTGCTTTAACATCCGGGAAGGAGAGGATTGATTCTACGACTAATTCAGCTTCATCTTGACTGAGATAGAGAAGGGCGATGCGACTGTTATTTCCTAATGACTCAACAAGCTGGAGTCCAGTTTGATTAAGGCTGTCATGAACACTTTTAGACGATAAATTGGAGGTGATTAAAGTGGCAATGGATATTAAAAGTATGATGCCAATAAAGTAGGTTGTCGTTAGGAGGTTTTTAAAACTACGTTGTGTTAAAAATTTGTAAAACGTTTTAATCATTTGCTGAGGCTCTTGGGTAGGTCAAAGCAAAATTGGTTTTTTGATCTAAACGAATGGTGTTTGGAAGATGTTTGGCTGTTCTAAGGTTCGCAACAACTAGGGATGACTGCATTGGCGTAACGGGTGATGCTTTTTGCCCACTTAATAATCGAACTGTGGTGGCGGCTAGATCTCTTCCTATTTGTTGACTATCTGGAAGCAGTGATAATAGAGCCCCTCTTCGTACATGTGAGGGGTTAGTGGATATGACGACTTGTTGATATTTCCAAGCGTCCGATAAAATTCGTGGTAATAAGCTTTTACTATCAAAGGTGGGATCATGGTGTATAAGCCATAAAGCACTGTTAGTATGGTCATTATTGCGAGCAATCTCTTTATAAATTAGGGCCGCTTGTTGCAAACTTGAGGCTTCGTATGGAATGACGGTTATTCCTGTGTTCGGGGCGTTTTCAATGGCTCTTTGAACTAACCAACCATTAGTTTTTGGATCAAAAACAACATGAATTTCCTTGACTGTTGGTTGTATTTTTTTTAATTCAGAAAAGAGAAGAGTGGGGTCTGGGGTCATAGAAATGCCATAACGGCCATTGTTGATATCATGGTCAGAAAGAAATAAGGCACCATAGGTTGTTTTATAAAGAGAGTTTATTTTTTCTTGTAGTGCTCGCCTGCCGCCACCTAATAAAATAACAGCGTCTGGGCTCTCTTGTCTAAGAGAATTTAGGATATCTGTCTCCAGCATTGAGTTATCCATTAATTGTGTTTGTACGTTTAGCTTAGGCTGTTCCTTAATGCCACTAATAATAGATTCAAAAAGTGTACTATAAGGTTTTCTAACATCAGGGTAAACAACAGTGATGTTGAAGGTAGCGCTAGCTTCTAATGTGTCATCAGCAAGTATTGTCGTTGTATAAAAAAGTATGGCAAGTAGAGCGGTACTATAAAATATTTTAAAATATATCATGTTGTTTAATCATCCCTGATTATTGTTTATTTGCCATTATCGACAGCTTTATCGGTTTAATGAAAAGATTTTCTCAGTTCAACAAAAAAAGCTCTGCCAGCAAGAGGCAGGTCATCGGGGATGCTTCCAGGTGCTTCGGATGGCTCTTTAACTGTTTCATCAAGTAAATTTCTAGCTGATAAAGCAAGCTCTATGTCAGGGCTAAGTCCTTTAGCACGTAACGTTAAATCTATGGTCGTGTAATTGCCTATGTTAGAGCGAAAATCGTTTGCAGCGCGTTGCCGATCACGGACATGATTTAGTTGAGAGTTGATTGACCACACGGGCGATATGTCATAATCGGCTCTTAGATAAAGTTGTTGTTGAGGGGCATCTGCAGCGTCGCTATTAGTGTCTTTATCCTCAGAAGACTGGTAGGCATAATTACCATAGATGGAAAGCTTGTTTGTTACATTCCAGTTTGCTTCCATTTCTAAGCCGTGCCCTGTTTGTTTGCCAGTATTGTTGGCTGTCGTAGGGGCGAAACGAATAATATCATCCATTTCATAATAGAAGAGGTTCATACTGAGCTTTAGATTGTGGGATGCAGAATAATCAAAAGCTACCTCATAGGTGTCAATAATCTCAGGGTCCAGATCTGGGTTGCCCAAAGCAACAGGGTTATTAATATTGAACTGTTCAGCAAATGAAGGGGCACGAAAAGAGCGTCCATATAAAAGCTTACTAGTTAATCGATAACTGGTTTGCCAGACTAAGGCTAGTCGTGGATTGATTGTGTCGCCAAAATCGGAATAATGGTCGTAGCGTAGGCCGGCAGTTAAAGTCCAATCAGGAGCAAATGTAATCCCCCCAAAAAACCAAGGGAGTTTTAAGTAGAAAATTCTTATAATGAAA
>OJAU01000478.1_pt1 | contig 16712 bp, 14 predicted proteins | sample 1589791 | NCBI WGS metagenome assembly OJAU01 (sample SAMN05416849, study PRJEB24817) | seawater metagenome | isolation source: Sea water | place: Canada:Atlantic | collected 2013-07 | reverse complement strand
CGAGATAGGAGTCCGTCTCGTGGGCTCGGAGATGTGTATAAGAGACAGCTTTAAACTTAGTTTAAAAGCCTCGGATATTTTCATGACCGTGGCTGCGTACCGGAAAATTGCGGACAAAATTGATCAACCTTTACATCTAGGTATTACCGAAGCCGGTGGTCTGCGTGGCGGTACAGTAAAATCCTCGATTGGCTTAGGTTTATTATTGTGGGACGGCATTGGTGACACCATTCGAGTTTCATTGGCCGCCGATCCAGTCGAAGAAGTGAAAGTCGGCTGGGACATGCTCAAATCATTAAAGCTACGTTCGCGCGGTATTAACTTTATTGCTTGTCCTAGTTGCTCGCGTCAGAACTTTGATGTGATCAAAACCATGAACGAGCTAGAAATGCGCGTTGAAGATATCCGTACCGATATGGATGTTGCTGTCATTGGCTGTGTCGTGAACGGGCCAGGCGAAGCAAAAGAATCAGACATTGGTTTAACTGGTGGTCAGCCAAACTTGGTCTACATCGACGGCAAGCCAAGCGGTAAATTAACCAACGACAATCTGGTTGAAGATTTAGAGCGCATGATACGAACTCGCGCACTTGAACTTGATGAAGAACGCAAAGATCTGATTACTAGCGATAAGTAAGACTGGTATTAGACGGCAAAGAATAGGCAGGAACAGAGTTAACATGGCGAAAAAAATTCAGGCAATCCGTGGCATGAACGACCTACTACCAGCCCAAAGTCCGGTCTGGCAGTATTTAGAAGGTTCAGTCAAAGAGATGCTAGCAGGGTACGGTTACGACGAAATTCGTATGCCGATCCTAGAACAGACCGCACTGTTCAAACGCTCTATTGGTGAAGTTACCGATATCGTTGAAAAAGAAATGTACACCTTCGAAGATCGCAACGGCGATAGCCTGACCTTGCGCCCTGAAGGTACGGCGAGTTGTGTGCGTGCCTGTGAAGAAGGCGGCTTGCTGTACAACCAGACTCAGCGCCTGTGGTATACCGGCCCAATGTTCCGTCATGAACGCCCGCAGAAAGGTCGTTACCGTCAGTTTTACCAAGTGGGTGTTGAAACCTTTGGTATCGCGACACCAGATATCGATGCCGAATTGATTCTGATGACGGCGCGTTTATGGCAGCAGCTGGGCTTGAGTGATGCCGTGACACTGCAACTGAATACCTTAGGCAGTAACCAAGCGCGTGCGGATTATCGTGATGCTTTAGTCGCTTACCTAAAAGAGCGTGAAGATAAGCTGGATGACGATAGCCTTCGTCGTTTAGAAACAAACCCACTACGTGTACTGGATAGTAAAAACCCAGAGACACAGGCTTTGTTGCAAGACGCGCCGGAACTGCACGATTATCTTGATGCCGAAAGTCGTGAAGAATTCGACACACTGCGCAAGATTTTAGATGCGGCGGGTGTGAAGTACGAAATTAATCAGCGTCTGGTTCGTGGTCTCGACTACTACTGCAAGACCGTGTTCGAATGGGTGACTGATAAGCTTGGCGCACAAGGCACCGTATGTGCTGGTGGTCGCTACGATGGCTTAGTCGAGCAACTCGGTGGTAAGCCAACGCCAGCAGTAGGCTTTGCCATGGGCGTAGAGCGTTTGATTTTATTGTTAGAAACGCTAGAAGTGATACCGCCAGAAGTAATGCAAACCATAGATCTATACGTCTGTGGTGTCGGTGCAGGCGCAGACCTCGCAGGCTTGCTATTATCAGACCGTTTGCGCAGCGAGCAGCCTTGGTTGAGAATTCAAACTCACTGCGGTGGTGGCAGCTTTAAAAGCCAGATGAAAAAAGCCGACAAGAGTGGTGCTGTATACGCACTACTGCTTGGTGAAAGTGAAATTGAAGCGGGGCAGGTGACAGTTAAAGATCTGCGCGGCGGCACAGAACAACAAACGATTAGCCAAGATGAACTCCTTGGCTGGTTAACGGATAATATGAGCTAACGTCGAAGACATTAGTTTCAACGAACGACCAATAAGAAAAATGCTGTCGGAGAGCAGATAATGAGCGAATTACGTACGGACGAAGAACAAGCAGAGATCATCAAAAAGTGGTGGTCTGAAAACGGTACAAGCCTACTGACGACTATTGCCGTTGCGGTAGCTGGTGTAGTGGGTTGGAATACCTGGCAGGACAACAAGCAAGCGACTGGCGAAGCAGCATCAGCTGTTTACACCCAGTTGGTAGAATTGTCAGCTCAAGACAGCGACGCTAATTCAGTCGAAATGCAAACACTGGCTGAACAGCTAAAAGGTGAATTTGCTGATACCGCGTACGGTGACTTTGGTGGCCTCTTCATCGCTCGCATTGCGGCGGATAAAGGCGATTTTGACGCGGCTGCAACAGAACTAAAAGCATTGGCTGATACGGCTGAAAATCCAGCGGTTAAGTCGATCGCTCAAGCTCGCCTTGCTAGCGTCTTAAATGAACAAGGTAAAGCGGATGAAGCACTAGCAGCCTTGCCAGCCAAAGCTGACGCAGCATTTGCTCCACAAATAGAAGAAGCACGCGGTGATGCACTGTTCTTGAAAGGTGAATTGGCAGACGCACGTGATGCCTACCTACGTGCGATGGAAGCGGCGCAAACACTTGGCCAAACCAACAATACCTTGCAACGTAAAATCGACAGCCTAAAAACAGGTGGTGATGCCTAATGCGTCTGGCCCGAGCTTTCTTTCCAATAGCAGTGTTGGCTTTTGCTGGTGTGATGAGCGCGTGCTCGTCTACCCCTGAAAAAGTACTGCCTGACGTCACCGGTGATACGGATATTTCCGTCAGCTGGCGTACCTCACTCGGAGAAGGGCCGGGAGTCACCTTCACTCGCCTAAAAGCGACTGTCGGTGATGGCGTTGTATACGCCGCAGATACTGGCGGGCAAGTTTCCGCGATCAACCTTGAAAGTGGACGCCATGAGTGGAGTGTCGACCTAGAACAAACCATTCTTGGTGGTGTGGCACTGGCGGGTGATCAGCTATTTGTTAGTCTACGTGAAGGATCATTAGTCGCGTTATCTACGGACAATGGTGAAGAGCTTTGGCGCTCCATGCTGCCAAGTGAAGCGGTTGCGATGGCCTCAGCGGACGAGCAACGTGTGTTTGTACAAACCGTCGATGGTCGCGTAACGGCGCTTGAGCGTGAAGATGGCAAACAAGCTTGGTCATATGAAGCCGGAATGCCAGTGTTATCGATTCGTGGAACCGGCGCACCGCTCGTATTGGAACGCTTAGTACTCACAGGGTTTGCCACAGGCAAATTGGTTGCACTGGATAAAGTGTTGGGTATCCCGCGTTGGGATGTTCGCTTGGGTGTGCCTGATGGCCGCTCAGAGCTAGAGCGCCTTGTGGATGTGGATGGTGCCCCGGTCGGAGAAGGTCGTATTATCTACGCGGCCGCTTATCACGGTAATTTGGCGGCGATCAGTGAAAACGGTGATGTGATCTGGCAAGAATCTGGATCAAGTTACACCAGCCCGGAATTAGCACTAGGCAGCATTTATCTCACCCTCGACGACGACACGATTCAGTCGTACGACATGGTCACAGGCGCACAAGCCTGGAAACAAGACCAACTGCAAGGACGTGGCTTAGGCCAAGTCACTGCTATAGGCACTCAATTAGCTGTGGGTGATGAAGAAGGGTATGTTCACTTCCTGAGTCAAGTCGACGGTGAAGTGACAGGCCGTATTCTATTGCGACCTCGACCTCTGCACATCAATTACCCGCATCAGGGAGAAGCGACCAACTGGCGTTTGTCTCGCGGCCGGGATTTCGGTATTCGCAGTAATATGGTCGAAACTGACGAAGGACTGTTGGTCTATACCAACGCTGGTGAGCTGCTGCTACTCGACGTTAAATAAACACGGGTGAGTTCAACACCACGCCCTTATTTTTGAAACATTTTCTGAGGTCACCATCCATGGTACCCGTCATCGCCCTGATTGGCCGTCCGAACGTCGGTAAATCAACATTGTTTAATCGTCTGACCAAAAGCCGTGATGCGCTTGTGGCAGAAATTGCTGGCCTGACCCGCGACCGTAAATACGGCGAAGGTAAGGTGGGCGATCATCCCTTCATTGTGATTGATACCGGTGGTATCAGTGGTCAGGAAGAAGGCATTGACGAAGCCATGGCAGGGCAAAGTTTCCAAGCGATACAAGAAGCCGACATCGTCTTCTTTATGGTAGATGTTAACGCCGGCGTGACCGCAGGCGACCGCATGATTGCTGAATACCTACGTCGCAATAACAAATCTGCGTACCTGATTGCCAACAAAATTGATGGTAAAAACCCGGACGTCGTTCTGGGTGAGTTCTACGAACTCGCCATGGGCGAACCTCTAGGTATCGCCGCTGCTCACAACCGTGGCGTATCAGCACTGATTGAGCACGTCATGGACCCATTGTTCGACAAAGAAATAGTCGAAGAAGAGGAAAATGGCTATTACTACGGCGAAGAAGAATCTGAAAGCGCTCGTGACCACCAAGCGCTTAACATCAAAGGCATCAAAATTGCCGTGGTGGGGCGTCCTAATGTCGGCAAATCAACACTCGTAAACCGCTTCTTAGGCGAAGACCGTGTGGTGGTATATGACGAAGCAGGCACCACACGTGACAGCATATATATCCCATACGAACGTCACGGTCAGGACTACACGTTAATTGATACCGCTGGTATTCGTCGTCGTAAAAACATCTCCGAAGCGGCAGAAAAATTCTCCATTATTAAAACCCTGCAAGCGATCCAAGACTGTAACGTCTGTATTCTTGTACTTGATGCCCGCACCGGCATCGTAGAGCAAGATCTACACATGTTGAGCTTCGTGCTTAACTCGGGTCGCGCATTAGTATTAGCAATCAACAAATGGGACGGAATGGACGCTGATGATAAACAGCGTGTTAAAGACGAACTCGACCGTCGCTTTAACTTCCTCACCTTTGCAGATACCCACTTTATATCTGCGCTACATGGTACCGGTGTAGGCCACCTATATGAGTCTGTTGATCATGCCTATGCCTCGGCGATGGCCAAATGGCAGACCAACATGCTGACACGCATCCTTGAAGACGCCGTTGCTGGGCACCAGCCACCGGTGGTTCGTGGTCGCCGACCTAAACTTCGTTACGCCCACCAAGGCGGTTCCAACCCGCCGCGTATTATCGTACACGGAACCTTAGTTGAATCACTCAATGAAGACTACAAACGTTACCTAGTAAACACCTTCCGACGTGTACTCGACATTAAAGGCACACCGGTGCGGTTTGAGTTTAAACAAGGTGATAACCCTTACTCCGACAAAAAGAAAGACGTGAAACACTCCACACGTCGTCGTGCTGAAGCGGTTGTACGTACCGATAACAAACGTAAGATCAAACTCGATAAAGCACGTAAGCAGCTTAAAAAGACGTACCAGAAGCCGAAGTAATAAGTGTTTTTAAGTGACGACGAAAAGCCGAGTGCTGGATAACTAGCCCTCGGCTTTTTTGTGGGTGAACGATCAGTTTGATGTTGAGAGCGAGGAACATCGGGTAGTGCCTTCTATACCTTCCAACATGAGAGTGTCGGAAGATATAAGAGGTATCGCTTGATGTTGTTCAGGGGGATAAATAATTAAATGGTCTCCCCACAGGAGGCCGAACTTTAAATTCAACTATCTGATTATAAAAGACTTTCTTTTTTTTCTTCTCTGGAGTTACCCCGGAAGTTACCCCAGTATTGTTGTCGTTGCAGGTGCTTCAAATTGAGATTTTGGATAAAAACTTACGGAAAAATATGTTTTCATCGTCTTCTGTAAGGCAACAATTCAACACCTCTTGCATACTTCCTGTATTTTGTAAAAGATGTTTCCTTTTATACAAAAATGAATAAACACAGCTTGACGTGTGAAGCGGTTAAGACTAAATTTAGCCCTAACACGCCCCCGGCCTCTTGGTTGTTCGCAATCTACGCTGGGGCTTTTATTTCCTGCTCTATCCATTCTTGCAAGTTGTTCCATTCGTGCGGTATTCCCATATCCTTGATGCTTAGCTTCCGATCAGACTGCTGATTTGGAAATTCGTTTAGTAGCGAAATCAATCTGGTATGCCATTCGCTATTTGGGCATATTACGCTCATAAAATAGCGGACAATCGCGATGAGGATAAAAGGGCGGGATAAAGTCTCAGTGTCGTCTCGTAAGCGTTTGTACCAGTCAGGGTTGTAGTTGCTGCCGTTTGCCTTAGCTGGGCGACTTGTGATATTTCGATTCCAGAGGCGACTATGGTGAGCGCATAAGTTTCTCAGATAACTTAAGCAATACACCCATTTTCTAAGTATTTTCCAGTCAGTAAGTTGGTATCTTTCTGCAATAGCTTGTTGGTCAGGTACTTTCATCAAGCTTAAAAGTTGAGAAAGCCCTCCAAAGTCCATTACTTCTACAGCAACCCAAATAGGTAGTTCATGACCGTGGTTTGTATGGTAGTGACGGACAAAGTCTTCTTTGGAGCGCTCAACAAGCCCTCGATATTTGTTAATCCACGCAGCAAACTGTGTAATGTTTTTTCCATTGATGAGTTTGCGCGTGAAACTGCGATTCAAGGCGGCTTCAGTAATATGACCAAAAGTGTCTTGCTTACCTAGGTTGTAGGCAATATCAACCCGTAAAGCGATTTCAATACGTTCTAATGCGTCAGTTAACAGCAACCGAAGTTTCTTATCAAACAGATATAGCTCAGTTGTGTCTGTGAAGTGGGTGTTGGCGACAAAGTTATTACTGGCTGTAGTTCCTAGACTTCCATTTTCTTTTATCAATACATCAAAGTGTCTGAAAGGGTACCAATATGCGCTTAGGCGATAGTATCCAATACGTTTGAGGTAGCTTAAGGCCGCTTCATCATCAGTTACTAACATGCCGCGGTCTTTAAGTTGTTGAAGCTGTTCGTCAAAGCTTAGCCAAGGGCGTGAGTATGTCATCAAACTATCCTTTTTTAACCTTGGCTTAGTATCCTAAACATAAGAAAAATTATTTCTTAAATATTTATCGGTAAAAAAGCTAAATACACAATGGTGGCTATCTGGTGCTACTAACCAAGGCATGAGCACTCAATTACTAAGGTAGCCAGTGGCCATCAAAATTTTACCTACAGCTTTTTCACTACGGAATTGCCTTCCGAAAATTTTATAGTCATTTTCTACGCGGCGAATACGTCCTGCGACAATGCATGGGGTTACTTTAAGGCGACTGGCGAGCGCTTTTACTTCAATGTCTGTAGTTGGTAAGCCATTAGGTATTTCTTTCGCTGGAATTAATACTTCCTGAGCCAGCGCATCAGCCTCGTCTTCTTTTGGATCGGAAGAGGGCGCGTCTAGGTCATCTAAAAACCAGCTTTCGTTGCCATCAAAATGCAACGCAATATGAGCGAGCTCATGCATTAACGTAAACCAAAAGTTGTCGAGCCGATCATGGCGGAGAGTAAGCGCGATAATCGGTTGCTTTGCATCATTCAGGCAAACAGCACCATCAAGATAGGTTTTGTTGAAGTGTTTTTCGAAAACCACCTTTATTCCAGCCTTGTTTAAATACTCCACTGCAATAGCAGGACCTTGCTGAGACCAAGATTGGCGAGCTAACTCAAGCATCCATTCTTGAGTGACGGTACCGGGCGTATAGTTTTGTTCTAACTTTTGCTGTGCCGCAAGTTGTAACACTCTAGCTTGCCAAACGAGCAACGCATAAGCGTCACATTCTTTATCATTGCTGCGCTGATGAGCCGCCGTGCGTAACATGATTGCCTGATTGGAAGACTGGGTATTCATGCCAACACTAGCAAAAAAAGCACCTAGGTGGTCGCCAGCGTATTCTTTAAGTTCGCTGAGTGTGCCAGTAAAGTTAGATATGTAACCTCGTTTACGTATTTCAGCCAGTGGGTAAGCCGAGAAATCGACTTCGTTGGCATAGTGTTTATGTCGCTCTGCATCTTGAATAAGCACTTCGGCGGGTATGCCTAGCCCTTCATGCAAGCGACGAATCATGGTCAGGCTTAAAGAACGTTTACCGTTTAATACTTCTGACACCTTAGGAAGAGAACCGATAAAAGGTACAAGGTCTTTTTTCTTTAGGTCCTGTTGATCCATGCGAAACAATATGGCGTCAATTGGTGATGGCATATCCATAGGGAAGGCCGCTGCTTCGTATTGTTCAATCAGCATCGCCAACAGTTCTAACTCGTCTGCTGCTTGGCTGCCTTCAACTGGATCAGAATCCATAAGCTCATCAAGGCGTGAAAGCGCAGCGGAGTGGTCATCTGCGGTTTTGATTAATTTTAAATGTTTCATAGCATCCTCCTAAAACCGCTTCTTATCGTATTCAGCATGTGTCCCGACCCATTCAATGCTTACAATACCTTGCTGGTAGCGTACTTTAACGACCAGACGGTAATGCTTACCTTTGATGTTGAATATCACTCTGTTGTCGGACAGAATGTCGGCGCTGCGATGGCGGTTTTTAATATCCTGCGGTGTTTTCCACTGAGAATTTTTTGCTTCATTGAACCAAGCATCCAAGGCAGCTTTAGCATTGGCATGCTTTGCGGAAAATTCCGTCAGTAAGTTTCGTCCTAAAACCTTCATTTTAGTTCCCTTATTGGTAACTATAGTCTTTATTCCCATTTTGGTAAATAAGTTTTCTTATTAGGATAAGTCCCTTGGTCATCCGATACGTCAAACTAACCACTATCAGCGCCTGTGTCAGCCTATCTAGGTATCATCGAAGCGCCTGCTCGACCAAGGCTTCTGTCAGTGTTAGCTGAGTTTCGCTGGCGGCTTGAAGGCGGGCTTTGAGTTGGTCGCAAAGGGCGAATAGTTCATCTACTTTGGCGACGATACGGTGTTGTTCTGCGACGGGTGGAACTGGTAGCGTAACGGCAAAGATTTTATCCGGTGATGTATGTCTGACGGTAGTTCCACTACAACTGTCTGCTAAGGCTTTCCGTAAATGTAAGCAATTGAAAAACCAATAGATATATTCTGGTGTGAGACATCCAGCGTACGATTTTAGCTTTCCCAATCTTTGGTTATGTAAATATTGAAATTTATTTTTAGGTATAAAAGCAGCACTACCAAGCAACCCAGGAGCTTGTTCTGTCATTGCTATGATTAGATCACCTGCTTGAAGAGTAAAATCTTTTTGTACTGGTCCATCGTAGAATTTAGTTTTGTTGCCTTGATCTCGAAAACCACCAGTTTCATAGAAATTTCCAGGGGTGGCAAGAATATAATTTGTTGAAGCTTTCTGGAAATATTGACTCTTAAATGCGTAGCCATTTTTCAATGAAATAGCCTTCCCTACATAGGTCCACTCCCACCCATTCGGCAGTTCAAAAGGCTTTTCTTCATCAGTAATTTCAGGCAATGGCTTTTGCTTTTTAATTTTGCCTTCTTTTACCAGCTTAGATTTTTCAGCGTCGATTTTTTTTAGTAGTTCTGATGCAGGTTCGTCTTCTGGATTTTGTGGTACCAGTTTGCCCATCACGGCGAGTTGTAGGATGGTGTCTTTTAAGCGGTCGATGGCCCATTCGCCGCCGCCATTCCCTATGCCTGCTGTGCTGGTGAGTGCGCCGGAAAACAGGGTGTCGAAGTGTTCGGCGAGGCGTTGCCAGTTGGTGGCGAGGTCGTTGGCGTTTTCTGATTCAACGAGGGTGGCGAGCAGGGTTTCGACCAGTTGTTTGTGGGCGTCGAGTTGGTGTTCGCTGTGTTGTTCTAGCTGGTCGCACAGGGCCATGAGTTCATCGACTTTGGCGGCGATACGTTGCTGTTCGGCGAATGGGGGGATTGGAATTACCAGCTTCTCCATCCTCTCCTTGGTCATGTGCAGCATTGCAATACCGCTACCTGATGCTTTAATTTGCTCTGTGATTGCTTTCAAGTAGTGGTATGCGAATGGTTTGTACAGTGACGCCTCATCAAATATCTCAAGCTTCCAGATATGGTAGTGATAAATTACTTTGCTGCCATCCCATATGAATGGTCCGAAGGATGCTGACCAAGCGTAAATTAGGTCACCATTATCAATATATTTATTTGGGTCAAGCTCTAAGTCAGAGTAGTACCATTCATTTGAGGTGAACAAGTTGCCTACACGTAATAATGGTGTACCTGACTCAAGCATTTCATGCTTCTTGTAGGCTCTTCCGTTGATGACTTCAAGGGCATTTCCCAGCCTTATCCACTCCCATCCCTGCGGCAGTTCAAATGGCTTTTCATCTTCACTAACTTCTGGCAATAGCTTTTGCTTTTTAATCTTGCCTTCTTTCATCAGCTTAGCTTTTTCGGCGTCGATTTTTTTCAGCAGTTCCGAGGCGGGCTCGTCTTCTGGATTTTGCGGAACAAGTTTGCCGCGCACGGCCAGTTCTAAAATCAATTCGCGCAGTTTTTTGATGCCAACGAGTTCTGTTTTTTTGTTGGAGCCACGGCCACTGGTGGATTTTGCTTTGGTCGCGCTAATCCATAGGTTTATATTTTCGGTGATTGCTAATGGATTCCCGCCTTCGCGGGAATGACGGCTTTGTGCATCTAGGCTGCCCAAAATCACTGGTGTACTTTGATAGCTGGCTGGGGCTTCTTTTACAGCGTGTTTGTTGCTCATGCTTTGTTCTCTGCCGCGTTGCTCTCAGTTGCAGAGTTGCCAGTTAGGGCAGCACTCAGAATGTCTTTTAGCTGGTCGCGCAGGGCTTGTATTTCGTTTTGTTGTTCTGCGTATTGGGCCAAGAGTGCATCGGGGTCGTGGACTACTTGGTCGGCAACGTGTGGGTTTTTAATATCGAGGTTGTAGTTGCGCGCCTTGATGTCTTCGAGGCTGACTTTCCACGCTTGTTCGGTTTCTGTGCGGCTGGCAAAGCCGTCGTCTTCATTGCCCCACCAATCAATTTCGGTGGCGAATTCGGCAAAGCGCATGGGCTTGGTTTTGTTGTAGCTTTTTACGCCGTCTGGATAGGGGTGTTCGTAATACCAAACCTGTTCGGTGGGCTGGCCTTTGGTAAAGAACAGTAGGTTGGTTTTAATGCCGGTGTATGGGGCAAACACGCCGTTGGGTAAGCGCACTATGGTGTGCAGGTTGCAGTCGGCTAATAAGCGTTCTTTTAGGCGGGTTTTCATGCCTTCGCCAAATAAGAAACCATCGGGTAATACTACGGCGGCGCGGCCACCATCTTTTAATAAACGGATAAACAATGCCATAAATAAATCGGCAGTTTCGCGGGTACGGAATTCGGCTGGAAAGTTGTTTTCGATACCGTCTTCTTCGGTGCCACCAAACGGCGGGTTGGCAATAATAACGTTGACGCGTTCGCTTTTACCCCAGTCGCGGTAAGGGCGGTTAAGGGTGTTGTCGTGGCGAATTTGGTTGGGTGTTTCGATGCCGTGCAAAATCATGTTGGTGGTGGCCAACAAGTGCGGCAGTGGCTTTTTTTCTACGCCGTGGATACTGCGTTGCAGAGTTTGTTCGTCGTCGGTCGATTGCACATAGTGTTTGCGTTTGTGCTCAATGGTGCAGGTTAAGAAGCCCCCGGTGCCACAGGCTGGGTCCATCACAGATTCTTCGAGTTTTGGGTCAACACGGTCGACCATAAATTCGGTGACGGCACGCGGTGTATAAAATTCACCGGCGTTACCTGCGTTTTGTAGGTCGCGCAGAATTTGCTCGTACATATCACCAAAGGCGTGGCGCTCTTGGGATTTGTTGAAGTCGACGCCTTCTTGAATTTTGTTGATAACTTGGCGAATCAGTTGGCCGGATTTCATGTAGTTGTAGGCGTCTTCAAATACGCTGCGCACTACCGCGGCTTTGGGGCTACCACTGACTTCTAAGTTTTGCAGGCCGGTAAATAGAATACTGTCGATGAAGTTTTTGAGTTCTTCGCCGGTCATGCCTTCGGGGTCGGCTGCCCAGTTACGCCAGCGTAGGCCGTTTGGAATAGGACTTTTGTAATTGTCGTCGAACATTTCCCATTCTTGTTCGCGGTCGTCGTAGATTTTGAGAAACAGCATCCACACTAGCTGGCCGATACGCTGGGCATCGCCGTCAACACCTACGTCTTTACGCATGATGTCTTGGATGGACTTAATAACACTGCTGATACTCATGATAATGGCTTCTCTTAACAAATGAACTCCCGCGGACGGGAGTGACGATCAAAAATTGGTGAATTATGCGGTGTGAACTAGCTGGCGTCATCCTGATAAATGGAGTCTTCTAATATGCGCACGGCTTTGTGGTAGTCCTCTTTATTGCCAAAGGCCTTTAGTAGCTCGATGGGTGTGCCGAGTTTATCGAACGGCGGCAACTTCAGCACTTTGGTGTCTTCTATGGTGGCGACGCCGGTATCTGAGTATTTGTCGAGCAGGGCATCCATTACAGCTTGGGCTTGCTCGTTATAGCGGTCGAAATAGTTACGCCTGCGTTTCGCGTGGCTCACGCGTTGTTTACGCGTCAACGCGGGTTGGCCATAGACGATGTGAATTATCACATCGAAGGGGTCTGGCTCGTCGCCAAGTTTTTCTTTTACTTGTTCGATCAGGTCGTCCCAGAGCACACCTTGCGCGGTGAGTTCGTCGATCACGGCTTGTTTACGTTCGGCACTGTTCCAGTGTTTAAGGAAATCAGACAGCGTGGCGTAATGGCCTTTTACGGACTTGCGGGTGAAGTCGGTTAGGTTTTCGGTTATGAGTTTGCCATTGCTGTCGAGGTATTGAACGCGCTGTTCAATGACGCTGAATTTTACGTTGTCGACCACAAACACTTTGCGTGGCTCGCGGGGTTTGCCGTTATCGTCGCCCGGTTGCCATGGGCCTGTGCCTGAGTCGCCGCTACCTGGCATGTAGTCTCCACCGGGTTCTTGTACGCCGGGTAGGTCGGTGCCATCTAAACCGCCGTTATTATCCCCGCCTCCTGATTCACCACCTTCGTCTGGCGGCAGTATGTCGTCGCCGGGTTTGGGCTGGTAAATACGCTCTGGGTCACCGTCGAATTTTGGATCGGCAAATAACTCGGTGGCTTTTTTGAAGTCGAGAATGGTAAACCAGTGCTTGTTGTATTCTTCGTCGATGCGGGTGCCACGTCCAATAATCTGTTTAAACTCGGTCATGGACTGTATGCGTTGATCCAGCACGATAAGTTTGCAGGTTTTGGCATCGACACCTGTGGTCATCAGTTTGCTGGTGGTGGCAATGACTGGGTAGTCTTCTTCTGGGTCGATAAAGTGGTCGAGTTCGTCTTTGCCTTCTTTCTCGTCGCCGGTAATACGCATCACGTATTTTCGGTTTTTGCGTACTTGCTCTGGGTTTAAATTCACCAGTGCTTGGCGCATGCGTTCGGCGTGGTCGATGTTGTCGCAAAAGACGATGGTTTTTTGCATTGGATCGGTTTTCTTCATGTACTCGGTGATGGTCTGTGCCACCAGTTGCGTACGCTGTTCAACCACAATGTTTTTATCAAAGTCGCGCTGGTTGTATATGCGGTCGTCGATTAGGTGCCCGTGTTTATCGGTTTGGCCTTTGTCTGGTCGCCAGCCTTGCAGGTCTTTATCAAAATCGACACGGATAACTTTGTAGGGCGCCAGATAGCCGTCGTCGATGCCTTGCTTGAGCGAGTAGGTATAAATTGGCTCGCCGAAGTAATGGGTGTTGGATACTTCGTTGGTTTCTTTTGGGGTGGCGGTTAAACCAATGTGTGTGGCGGCACTGAAGTATTCGAGAATAGAGCGCCATGCGGAATCTTCCGCGGCACTGCCACGGTGACATTCGTCGATCACGATTAAGTCAAAGAAGTCAGGGCTGAATTGCTTATACACATTGCGCTCTTCTTCGGGGCCACTTAGGGCCTGATAAAGGCCAAGGTAGATTTCGTAAGAGGTATCTACTTTGTTTGTGCGGTCTTTGCCTTTTTCGATGGCGCTGGTGATTTCTATTTTTTTGCCGTTTCGTTCCATGCCACCACCCCTAGGGGATAGCTTGGCCATTGCACCGGCAAAGGGTTTGAAGTCGTTGTTCATGGTTTGGTCGACAAGGATATTGCGGTCGGCAAGAAATAGAATTCGTTTTTTCTGTTTGGATTTCCACAGTCGCCAGATAATTTGAAAGGCGGTGTAGGTTTTGCCGGTGCCGGTTGCCATGACCAGTAATATTCGATCTTGGCCTTTTGATACGGCTTCTATGGTGCGGTTAATGGCGACCATTTGGTAATAGCGTGGGCTGCGGCCTAAGCCATCGTCGTAATAGGGCTGTATGACGGATGATTTATGTTGATCGATTCCTTTCCATTGGCAATAGGCTGCCCAAAGTTGCGCAGGGCCGGGGAGGCTATCGAGTGCTAGCTCGGTTTCTGGCTGCTGAAAAATCAGGCCGGTACGGTCGTGGAATAAGAAGCTGTCGCCGTTACTGCTGATGGCAAAGGGAACGTCGAGTTTTTCTGCGTAGTCGAGAGCTTGCTGCATACCGTCGCCAAAACGGTGTTTGTTGTCTTTAGCTTCGACCACGGCAATAGGCTGGTTCTTTTGATAGCAGAGCACGTAATCAGCTCGGCGTGAGGCTTGGCGGCTGTGCATGCGGCCACGCACCATGATACGACCATCGGCTACGCCGTATTCCTCAAAAACTTGGGTTTGGATGTTCCAACCTGCAGCGATTATCGCGGGGGTAATGTATTTGGTGCGAATATCCGCTTCGGTGAGTTTTTTCTTGTCCATGAATCCCCAATCACGCTTGAAAGCGTATGCACTAACAGCCAGTAGTGTCTCGAAGTGTACAAAAATACGGGGGTTGTAGGAAGGTCGGTGGGGTAACTGTATTGTCAGTGTGGCCCGTTTGTTGGCAGGCCGGATGTGTTGCCAAGATTACTGGTGAATGTCACCCCCTTCAGGTTTGCTTGCTCCACGGCTTGTTTTAGAGCGCTTTGGCAAAACAAATTAATGAAGAAATCGAACTCGCTACGGAAAGCTACTATGCCGTCGAGTTTGTCTTCATGGAAAGCAATATGCTCAACGTCATCCCACTCGTTTTTCACACAATGTTCTTCGTTGAGACCACCCACTGTGTCAGCAAGACGTAGCGGGTTGAACATGTACCCCGTGCCGTTTTCATATTCGACAGGTAGAAACTCACCATCGTTCTTTAGCAAATTGTGGAGAGTGTCGTACGCGCGTGTACTTAGGAATAAACGCCCTTGGTGCTCTGCTATATCAGGGATGGCTGTACCGGTAAGGCCGCCGGTATTGCTGAAGGTAACTTGAAGAGGCTCTTTCCATATAGCTGAATACTTACGCGGGGCGTGGTTAACATCGAAGCGGGTGTCCATGTTTTCTCCGAACATGCTGACAATCTGCTTCCAATTGAAGCCAATAGCAGCATAGGTGTTCAGGTCGTTATGGATGGAGTAAAGCAAAGCTTCGGTCTTCCAATGGGAGGTAGAGCATGATGATCTTTCAGACTTTGCCTTTATTCGCTTCAAGCTTTGATTTAAAACGAGCTGCTACTAGTGCTGCTTTAGTTCTTATTTGCTCTGGTGGCACTTCTTCTTTTAGCGGTATGAATTGTTTCTGCTCATCAGAAACAGAATAATCTTTACTGCTTTTTAAAGTCGTGTGATTCATTATGAATTCTCCTCGTTAGATTCATGAGGTTTTTTCTTTTTATTACGCCCTTCTGGATCACCCGAGCTCAATCCTGGGGGCTCTTTGAAACCACCATTTCCCTTTGCGAGTCTAGCGCGAATGACGCGTGCAAGTGCATCGGCGTCCCTTTGCGTTAATCCGCGTTTGGATTTTTCTTTCGCTATAGTTGGAATCTTCCCCATTACATCACCTCACTGAACATGTAGTTTCCAGCGTCATAATAACGATACCCATAACGGGCATAGACTTCACGAACTTTAGGGTTTACAGGATTCATTATTCGTACTTCTGTTGCGCCGATTAGTATTGAGTAGATTTCGAATGCGCCGATGATCGTTTCTATTACGTTAGAGCGATCGCCCATTTCTCTCGGCATGCCCTCGGCGACGTCAATGCGCGTTTTACCTCCTGAATAGGTTGGTCGACCTATCGCTGCGCCTATGGGGCGATCTTTCTCCCAAAGAACTATTTCAAAGCGCTTGGGATAAAGTCGTCCATGATCTTGTTTCACTTTTCTCCAGTCCCAATAGGCGTCTCGACGATCATATTTATCCCAATTGTCGATATGAATTAGTGCTTCGTTTGTAAACTCCGTCGCAGTAACACCGGTTGGGCATAAACTATTGTTTGTAGCGATAAGAGCAGATTTTCTGTATTCATCATATCGTCGTTGAGCTAAGTGGCGGTGTTCTGTATCGGTCAGTTGATTATGCGTTGCACTTAAATAGTTGTTTGGCATTTGAAGAATCCATTCTTGCTGAAAGTGTGTAACTCTGAAGTCGCCTAGAGGGAATAAATAATTAAATGGTCTCCCCACAGGGACTCGAACCCCGATCGATCGCTTAGGAGGCGACTGCTCTATCCTGTTGAGCTATAGAGAGACTGCGCAGGATTCTAGCGGCTGAGGCTATGGATGTCAGCCTTAGATGTTGTCTAATTCGCTTTTTTGTTGTTCTTTTATACGGCGTTCTTCCCATTGAAATTCGGTGATGAGCCGATCAACGTAGCGCCTGTCTCTTATACACATCTCCGAGCCCACGAGACGGACTCCTATCTC
>OJAU01000475.1_pt1 | contig 16766 bp, 15 predicted proteins | sample 1589791 | NCBI WGS metagenome assembly OJAU01 (sample SAMN05416849, study PRJEB24817) | seawater metagenome | isolation source: Sea water | place: Canada:Atlantic | collected 2013-07 | reverse complement strand
TAATGATACGGCGACCACCGAGATCTACACAGAGTAGATCGTCGGGCAGCGTCAGATGTGTATAAGAGACAGACCCTAGGTTGTTTGTGCCAGCGGTGCTGATCATATCGGTAGCGCTTGGTTTAGTCATTTTTGCCTCAGGGAAATGTGTTTCAGAGATGCCCTAGATTTAGATCTCTAAGGCTAGCAAGAGCTACTTTCTAGCTGGATCGATTCAAAGCAGGTAATGCACATCATAGGTGTTAAGTAAGCAGCTCAAAAAGAATTAATTACGAATTTAATATTCCAATAAGGAATATAGATGGTGCGATAATTTAATCTTGCCGCACATGGTGCTGTTTTAGTCAGTACGATAATCCGCGCGCTAGTAAGTCTAAGCTTTGCTCTAGCCACTGATCGGTATCCACTTCATTCGTTTTAAATAATTCACTGTTGCCATCTTGCAGCATGATGACGCCGTGCAACGAGCCACGCATATAGAGGGCAATGGATACAGGGTTGGTCTCATTTGGCAGTATCAGTGAATCATCGTTTAGCGCTTTTTTTACTGAGCTGACCATGAGTTGCAGAATCCGATTGTCGGCCTCTGCGTATGCTTTTTCTGCGTGGGTGCTGTTTTCATGCAGCTTTTTGCCTGAAGGCCGCATGCCAGCTGATAGGGTAAGGATGCGAAAATAATCTTGCTGATGTCGGTAAAAATACAGGTATGCCTTACCAATGGCGTACATTTGCTGCACGCCTTTGTCGCATTCGCTGACGTACTTGTGCATCAAGCCATACAAGGTGTTGGCCGCGCGAACGCTTAGCCCAACATGAATATCTTCTTTGTCGCGAAAGTAGACGTACAGTAAGGCGCGGCTTAGCCCTGCGCTTCTGGCGATGGCATCCATGGATGTTTTATCAAAGCGTTGCTCAATAAACGCTTCTTCGGCTGCGTCTAAAATGGCTTCTCTACGCTCATGCTTTTCATCTTCGTTCCGGGATCGGATATGCACATTTACCTCCTTTAACTGACAGGGGATATTGACACTTTCTTATATTTTGACATAGTGTCATTAGCTGACAGTATGTCAATAAGGTGGGGTTATGCAAAGTTTATTGTGGTTTAGTTCGGTAAATATGGTGGTTTTAAGGGCGGCCCTGGGTGTGGCTATAAGTGTGGCTATAGGTTTGGCTTTAGGGATAAGTTTTGACGCCAGTGCCACAGAGAATAATGAGTTGAGTGCAGAGGCGTCAGGTCTTGAATCAGCAGTTCAGCATATGATTCCAGTTCAGGTGGTCACTATTGCACAGCAACCTGTGTACGAGTCACGAACCTTCTCTGGCACTACCCGGGCGGTTAATCGTGCGGTTATGCGTTCGCAAATCAGTGGCCGAGTTGATTATTTGCCAATAAAGCTTGGGCAAGCCGTTAAGAAGGGGCAGTTACTGGCTGAATTGTATAACCCCGAGGCCGCGCCTGCAGCGCGATCGGCGCGTGTGCGTTGGCAGCAATTGCAAGATCAACAAGGGCAGCAGCAACGTGACTTCGAGCGCATCAGTGCCCTTTACGAACAAGGGCAGGCGAGTCGTCAGGATTTTGAGCAGGCCCGCACCGCTTTAAATAGCGCGAATGATGCTGCGTTAGGCGCCGAGAGCGAATACCAACGAGCGTCAGGGTTAGATCAAGAGCGACAAATTCGAGCGCCGTTTCAAGGCGTTATTACATCCATCTCTACTGATGTGGGCGAGGTTGTTTCACCGGGCCAGGCACTGTTGCAAGTCGCTGATCCTAGCGCAGTTGAACTTGAAGTGGTGGTTAGCTCTGCCATCGCAACTAGCGTTAAGCCTGGTCATACAGTGACTGTACGTTTGCCTATGCAGTCGGGTGTCCAGAGAAATGTTCAAACCAATGTTTCAGCCAGTGTTCCAGTTAATCGTACTTCACTAAACAGTACTGATATAACGGCAAGAGTGACTGAGGTTAGCCCGTTTCGTGATCGCACCGCATTACCGTCTGTTGTGCTGGAATTTGACTCTAATGTTGTTACTAACGGTACTGCGGTTTCTGCGCAATTTAATGTGCCTGTCGGGCAGGCGTTTGTGGTGCCGAGTAACGCCTTAGTACGTCAGGGAATGCGCGTGATCGTATATCGAATAACGGCATCCAACACGGTTGAACCTGTGGTTGTGACCTTGGGCGCTGTGCAATCTGAAGGCATTCAAGTCTCTGGTGAGTTACAAGACAGTGATCGCATCATAGTGACCGGAACCCAGCGATTATTTCATGGCGCATCGGTACAGGTGATGCCATGAATACGTTTAATGCATTACATAAATATCGGCGTTTAGTCTTTGCCATGACATTGATGTTTTTGGTGGTGGGCTTGGCGTCTTGGTTTACCATGGCGCGCCAAGAAGATCCGAGTTTTCCGTATCGCACCGGCATGGTTAAAGTGGTATTTCCGGGTGCAACTGCAACTCAAATCGAGAAGTTAATTACCGAGCCATTGGAAGAACAATTAGCTGAGGTGGATGAAATACGACGTATGCGTTCCATCTCACGTGATGACGTTGTTATTGTCATCGTTGAATTATTGGATCGCATTTACGATACCGACACCGCTTGGGACCGAGTTCGTCTTGCGCTTGATCAAGCCGAGCAAGACTTCCCTGACGGTGTGGTCGAACTAACCCTCGAAGACAAACGCATGGATATTCCGGCCGTGGTGTTAAGTCTAACGGGCAGTGATGATCTCGTTGCGTTGGCAGAACAAGCCGAGTTATTAAAAAAGCAATTGTTACGAGTGCCCGGTGTTTCGCGCATTGAAATAAACGGCGACCCAGAAAAAGAACTTCGTGTTGAATTAAACACAGAAACACTGAATCAATTAGGCATTAATCGCGACCAGGTTGTTGCCGCGATCCAAGCAAATAATCACATTATTCCCGGCGGTTTAATTCGCCTTGATGGGCATAGTTTACGTGTGGTTAGCGGGTCGGATGTTCGTCAACTAGAGGATCTAAAGTCAGTCCCTTTAACGCTAGCCAATGGACAGCAGATACCACTGAATGCTGTCGCACACATTCATATGGCCCCGCGTGAGCCTAAAACGGCGCAAAGTTATCACAATGGTGTGCGTTCTATTTCCCTAGGTATTATTACTCGGCGTGGACAGGTGGATGCATTGGCCTTTGGCCAAGCGTTACGCCAAAAAGTGGACGAGATTCGTGCGGATTTTTTGCCACTCGATATTCATGAAACCTTTTTCCAACCCGATTATGTGGCCGAGCGGCTAACAGGGTTGCAGTGGAATCTCGCCGGTAGTATCGCAATTATTGCCTTAGTGGTTATTGTTGCTCTGGGGTGGCGTAACGGTTTAGTGGTGGCGGCAATATTACCGGTTGTCGCCATTATCGCGTTGGCACTGTACAACTTAGGCGGGGGAATTTTGCATCAAATTGCCGTCATCGGCATGGTGATCTCGTTAGGTATCTTGGTGGATAACGCCATTGTTGTGGTGGAATCCATTGAGCAAAATTTGCAGCAAGGTATGAGTCGTCGTGAATCAGTGACCGCAACATTTTCACAAATGGCGATGCCTTTATTTAGTTCAACCGGAACTACCGTGGCTGCTTTTATTCCTTTGTTATTAAGTAAAGGTGGCACGGGTGATTTTACCCGGGGCATTCCGGTCATGATCATTATTGCACTCATCGTCAGTTATTTTATTTCGGTGTTTGTATTGCCCTTAGTCGCAGAATATTTAATTCGTGGTCGCAAAAAAAAATCATCAAGAGTGGTATCTCGACTCAGTGATTTTTTAGTTCAGGTCACGCGAACAAAAAGTAAGCGAGTTTTGCTCTTAGTTTCTGTGATTATGCTTGCTGTGCTGACGTTAGTTCCTAGTCTTAAACTGCAGTTTTTTCCTGCCGCTGACCGTAATCAATTGGTGTTGGATTTAACCCTCCCTAGTCATGTCACGATGGATGAAACGGCTACGGTGAGTTCTTATATAGAGAAAAGCTTGTTGGCACGCGAAGAAGTCACTTCTATTTATCGTTCTGTTGGTGCATCGGGTTTTCGTTTTTATTACAACTTAAACGCCGTGCCTGAGTCACCTAATACGGCACGCCTGATGATCAACACCGCTAATCTGACTGCCAATCAGATATTAATTCACTGGATTGAAAACTCGTTGCAGCCTTTGTATCCCGAGGCAACGTTAGTGGCCAAACGATTAGGCCAAGGGCCGCCAACGCCAGCGCCCATTGAGCTGCGTTTGCAGAGCGACGACTCACAAGCCTTGTATCAGGCAACGGATCAAGTGCTGAAAATTCTGCATGAAATGTCTGGAACAGACATGGTGCGATCTGATTTAGACACAGGCATTGCCGAAATGCGTGTTGAAGTGGATAAGCCTACGGCTGAGGCCTTAGGTTTACGACGTGACCAAATAGCCGCCGCATTATTCGCACAAACTCGTGGCCTTGATGCGGGTGAATATCGGTACGCGGATAACCCCGTCACCATTCGTGTGCGCTCAGAGTCTGGCGAACATACGTTACCGCAGACGCTAGCGAGCACCTCAATTTATAACGCCGCAGGGCAGCCGGTGCCGTTGGATACTGTCGCGAAGGTTTCAATGGGCTGGAGTCCGGCGGTTATTCATCATTACCAGGGCCAGCGTACCGTGACGGTCTTGAGCGAATTAGCACCGGGGGCAGCATACAATGAAATTCTTAATGCTTTAAATGAAGCGCTGACGGTTAAGCCTTTACCTTCAGGCGTCAAAATGCAGTTTGGTGGTGATGCAGAAGGGTCGGGAGATGCCAACAGTGCCATTCTAAAAACGGCGCCTTTAGGCATCATGATGCTGTTGTTGTTTATGTTGTTAGAGTTCAATAGCTTCAAGCGCTTGGGCATTATCTTAGTGACCATCCCACTGGCGGGTGTTGGTATTATTCCGGGGTTGGTATTCAGTAATTCTCCTTTTGGATTTCAATCGTTACTGGGAGTAATCGCCCTTACTGGCATCGTTGTGAACAACGCCATTGTATTGCTAGACGCCATCGACGCACGTTTAAAAGAAGGGAGAGATATTGATGATGCCGTCGACGCGGCGATCAAAGCGAGAACCGCCCCGGTATTACTCACTACAGTTACAACGGTACTGGGCTTGCTGACGTTGGCGTTCTCCGAATCTACCCTGTGGCCACCAATGGCGTGGGCTATTATTTCCGGATTGCTAATGTCGACGTTATTAACGCTGCTGGTTATTCCAATACTGAGCAGAACCTTTCTGCGTTCAAAAGCGATATGAATGTCGAACAATACGAGCACAACTTAAGGCTGGTCGTTAACTAAAAAAGAGGTGGGTATGTCACAGAAGATAGAACATCAATTTGATCGAGCGATTCACTTGCTTGGTGATGATAGCCAAGCCAGTACACGACAATACAAAGGCGCAACGACATTAGAATACGCCAACATGGTCGGGCCATTTGGTGGTGTTTTGGCAGCGGCGCTATTAAATTCGGTACTTCAACATCCGCAGTGCCAAGGCGAGCCTGTATCATTAACCGTTAATTTTGCTGCGCCAGTACAAGATGGCGAGTTTAATATTGAAGCAACGCCAGTAAGAACTAGCCGCTCGACTCAGCACTGGACGATGTCTCTGCTTCAGCAGGGAGAGGTTGCCATGACCGCAACAGCCATATGTGCGTTGCGCCGTGAAACATGGGAAACAACAGACAGCGATATGCCGCAAGCGCAGGCACCGGAAGGGTTGGCCGCATTACCCGAAGTCATGCCCATCCCTAAACTGTTTTCTAATTACGATATTCGCATGTTACGCGGCAACATAGCGCCATTACCGCAAGCGGAAGAGTACGTTAAAGACAGCTCAGAGACCTTGTTATGGGTTCGTGATAAACCGGTACGTGCAATGGATTTTACCTCGCTAACAGCCATGGCAGATATCTTCTTCCCGCGTATATTTGTGCGCCGTCAGCGTCCGGCGGCGGCAGGAACTATCTCTTTAACCATTCATTTTCATGCAGATAGCCAAGCGCTCGCCACGGTGGGGGATGAGTTTGTATTAGGGCATGCACTAGCTAAGCGTTTCTACAATGGCTACGCCGATCAAGTAGGTGAGGTTTGGTCGAAGAGTGGTGTGTTGTTAGCGACAACGTCACAGACGGTGTATTACAAAGATTAATCAAGCCTAAAGTGTCTCTGGTTAATGTCGATCAATTTAGGTTAATTAGCTTATGGCTGAATTAATCAGAGGTGCCTAAATATTGTTAGAAGCTTATAAAAAACAAAAAAATTATACGATTTTACGACCGCCACTTATACATGACGTTAAATATCTGAGTATTAATACGCCCTTAATTTTTTTCTGTCTAGTAATGTTGTACTGAGCTGTAAGTGGACAAAAGACGCGTTTATTTAACCTTATACGCCATCAAAAAAATAGCATTGGATTGTTTATGTAAGGCCAATTTTTGATGTCTATAATTGTCCAGACATTCTCAGCCTAACGTTATATTTCATATAAAAACTTGGAACTCGTTCCTAAACTCCCTGCCAGAATAACCCCGATAAAAAATCACCACGAAAAGTAAAAATAACAGGGAGGGTGTTTCAAATGAAAACTGGTAAGGCGAGTACTTGTTCAGGAATGATAGCTTTGTCCGTAACGCTTGTCGGTATATTGATTACGGCGTTTGGTGTTCATGCAGAAGAGATCGATATCACGGCTCAGGATATTGCACTAGGGCAGCGTATTGGGCTGGCACCTATGGATGAACATTCTATGGATAAAATAACCGCACAGGGCAGTGTGCGTGATGATTTTCAATACCTGATTGATGTCTACGATGGTGGCCCGTCGGACGAAGCGCCAGAGAAGGCGGTAACGGCGTTCTTTCAGACTGTCTTGCCTATGTTTGAATTTTTAACAGACTACACCATTTCGGATGTTGAATATCGTGACCCAGACAGCCCACAGGTGATTGCTAATACGGACGGCTCTATTACGATCATGTTGCCATCTCGTATTGGTGAAATTGCTTATCGCGATCTAGCGGTTCTTGGCGCTGAGAGCACCCCGTTGGGCGATCTCATTTTTTCCAATATACGTACGGTAGAAGGCTCTAGAATCATATTGACTCGTACAGAGCCTTAACCGAGTCTTATTTCCGCAGGGCAGCAACCATAGCTTTTAATTCTTGGAGTTCATCACGTAACTCATTAAGAGACGCGTTGCCGTCTTCTTCGTCCTGCTCGGCACGCTCTTTGGCGTGCTCGTCTTCTAATACATTGACCACAATACCGATCACCATGTTTAAGAAGGCGAACGCGGTGAAAAAGATGAAGGTGAGGTAGTAACTCCATGAGAGTGGGTAGACAGCCATCGTCTCGTACATCACATCCGTCCAATCCTCGAAGGTCATCACCCGGAACAAGGTCAGTAACGAAATGCTGATGTCGCCCCACAACACAGGGTTGATGTTCGCAAAGAAGGTCGCGCCAATGGCGGCGTATATATAGAAGATGATGAACATCAGCAGTACGACATAGCCCAGTTGCGGTAATGCACGCACCAAAGAGTTTAGTAACATTCGCAGCTCGGGAATGATCGACACCATACGCAGCACGCGGAACACCCGAACCAAACGTCCTACCAGTGCCATATCGCTGTTATCAATAGGAATCAGGCTGACGACGACCACTAAGGTATCGAAAATGTTCCAGCCATTGTGAAAAAAGCGCTTTTTGTTAGGCTCGGCAATAAACCGCACAATAATTTCGAACAAAAATAGAAAGGTGATGGCAATATCCAGCCATTGAATACCGGTTGAGACGATCTCAGGGATCGGATATGTTTTCGCACCAATCAAAAGTGCAGAAAGAATAATAATACCGACAACAAAGAGTTCGAACGCTCGGTTGTCACGCAGTGCAATGGCTCTTGCTTGAATTTGTTGAATGCTGGTCATGGTCAGGTTGTCACTAATGCACGATGGAATTGCCGCAGATAGTAACGATTTTCGGTTGCAATACAATGCCGTCGTACTGATATTGACGCCCATTTGTGTCGCCGTTGACTCAAGAGCGTTTGCGCTTTACTTCGCCGTCCAGGCGTACATTGCTGCACATAAAGCTTAGGGTGGGAACGAGCACTGTTCGCGAGTATGAGTTTTGTTGCTTTAGCAGAGCGTTACTCGGCACGTCCGTGGGTGTTCAGCGGGTTGCTCTGATATCGAATTCCAGCAAGCGTCGGCCTTATTAAAATCCTTGCCTCAGGTGGGATATATACCGTAAACTACGCGCCCTTTTTGTGGGTTGAATATAGCCCACAGGCCCTGAAGCCCTAAATACCTTGTGTAGAGCGCGCTTCAGGATAATAAACGACAGGCGATTCCAAAACCTGTCACTTGATGAAACGACCGGAGTAGTACACTTTATGGTAGTTATCCGTTTGGCCCGTGGTGGCTCTAAGAAACGCCCTTTTTATCACATCAACGTAGCTGACGCGCGCATGCCTCGCGACGGTCGCTTTATCGAGCGTCTTGGGTTCTTCAACCCAGTTGCCCGTGGTCAAGAAGAAGCACTTCGCCTTGATCTTGAGCGTGTTGAGTACTGGATGAGCAAAGGTGCTCAACCAACTGACCGTGTTAAAAAGATTTTGAAAGACGTTAAAAAAGCTCAGGCTTAATAACGACTTACTGTATTAACCCGAGGAGATCGCACAGTGGCAAACGAGGACATTCGAGTTCTTGGCAAGATAACCACTGCGTTTGGTATCAAAGGTTGGGTGAAGGTTTATTCCTACACTGATCCGATGACTAACCTACTGGAGTACCCGATCTGGCATATCCATGTTGATGGCCAGTGGAAAGAATATAAGGTACTGCAGGGAAAACCTCAGGGGAAAGGACTGGTAGCGAGCCTGAATGGCATTAACGACCGAGATCTTGCCTTGGCATTATCCCAAAGTGAGATTGGCGTTCCTGAATCGCAGTTACCCGAGCTTGAAGAAGACGAACATTATTGGTTCCAGTTGATAAGCCTGAAGGTGGTAAACACCGAAGGCGTTTTGCTGGGCCAAGTGAAAGAAGTATATGACTCAGGTGGCGGCAACGAAGTGCTGGCAATTCAGCCCTGCGAAGGCAGTGTTGATAAGCAGCAACGACTGGTGCCATTTGTTGAACAATACATTCTTGAGGTCGATCTGGACGAAGAGTTAGTTCAGGTGGACTGGGACCCGGATTTTTAACCTCGGGCTTTAGGGTTTGAGAGGAGTAAATACCGGTGTGGTTTGGAGTGGTGACACTATTTCCTGAGATGCTTCAGGCACTGACCGAACAAGGTGTCAGTGGTCGTGCAGTAACACAGAAAAAAGTGTCAGTAGCGTGCTGGAATCCGCGTGATTTCACACACGACAAACACCAAACCGTGGACGACCGTCCTTACGGTGGTGGCCCGGGTATGCTGATGAAAGTTCAGCCTCTACGCGATGCCATTCATGCTGCGAAAGCAGCAGCCGGAGAAGGCGCTAAGGTGATTTACATGTCACCTCAGGGTCGCAAGCTAGACCAGCAAGGTGTGCTTGAATTAGTGCAGCAAGAAAAGCTGATTTTAGTGGCAGGGCGGTACGAAGGCATTGATGAACGTTTGATTGATGACGAAATCGACGAAGAGTGGTCTATCGGTGATTTTGTTCTCAGTGGTGGTGAATTAGCTGCCATGACGTTAATGGATGCTGTGATCCGATTGGTGCCCGGCGTATTAGGGCACGAACAGTCGGCTCAGCAGGACTCCTTTATGGAAGGTCTGCTCGATTGTCCACACTACACTCGCCCAGAAGATTATGACGGGCAGTTAGTACCGGAAGTATTGCTTAGCGGCAATCATGAAAAAATCCGACAATGGCGTCTAAAGCAGGCGCTAGGCCGAACTTGGCAACGCAGACCCGACTTATTGGCTGCGCTGGAACTGACAACCGAGCAACAAAAGTTATTGACAGAATATCTGGATGAGAACGCTGAGAACTCATCAGACTGTTAAGGAGCGAACAATGAGCAATAAGAACACAATTATTCAGCAGATCGAAAACGCTCAGCTGAAAGACAACATCCCAACTTTTGCCCCTGGTGACACTGTTGTCGTACAGGTTAAAGTGAAAGAAGGTACTCGTGAGCGTCTTCAGGCGTTCGAAGGTGTGGTTATCGGTATTCGTAACCGTGGCCTAAACTCTGCATTCACCGTACGTAAAATTTCACACGGTGTTGGCGTAGAGCGTACTTTCCAGACTCACAGCCCAATGATTGACAGCCTAGCTGTTAAGCGTCGCGGTGATGTACGTCAGGCTAAGTTGTACTACTTGCGTGAGCGTAGCGGTAAATCTGCACGTATTAAAGAAAAGGTATAAGGGTTACCCCCTCATACGTTTCTTTACCGAAAAGCGGGCCTTGTGCCCGCTTTTTTGTGCCTATTGAACACGTATTCCTGTTATGGTTTGAAAGAGAGTAGGCGTTTAAGCGCCTCAACATTTGAGCCCATATTTGAGCAATCAGAAGAATAGAACTATGAAACGAACTTTGATGGCTATGTTAGTAGGTGTAGTGATCAGCTTGCCTGCGCTAGCGGAAGATGATCTTAAAACGAAAGCCGAGAATCAACTCAAGAAAGTGTTGGGGCCTGCAGTAGAAGTGACAGAAATTCTTTCGCTTGGCAAAGATCAGGTATTCGAAGTGATGCTTATGGATGGTGGTCTGATGCATATGACGCCAGATATGAACTTCATTATTCATCAAAATGCATTATACGAGATTACTGACAGCGGCCTACAGAACATCAGTGATATGCGCATGAGTGTACGTCGTGCCCAAGAGATGGCCTCAATTCCTGATTCTGACACTGTCGTGTTTAAAGCCAAAGGTGAAGAAAAAGCCGTTATTAATGTATTTACCGACATCGACTGCGGCTATTGTCAAAAACTTCACCGTGAAGTAGAAGGGATTAATGAATACGGGATTACTGTACGTTACTTGGCATTCCCGCGCGCCGGGGTGGCTGACCAACAGGGTGACGTGACGGAAGCTTTCCGAAAAATCAATTATGTGTGGTGTCAAAAAGATCGATCTGAAGCCATGACAGAGATGAAGGCTGCTCAAGCTGATTTGTCTCAAGCGTATAGCCGTGTTCGAGGCGGTAGCTCTCAAGAGGCCATGGCCGAATTTGATAAGCAACGTACTCAAATGGGCAAGATGCTTAGTGCTGAGCAATGTTCATCTCCAGTGGCGGCTCAATATCAGCTAGGACGCGCCATTGGGGTGAGCGGCACCCCAGCAATGGTGACGACGGAAGGGGCTTTGATTCCGGGCTATATGAAGGCTGAAGATTTAGCTAAGCGTTTGGGTGTGTTGTAACGACAACCAATAGCCAGCGTATGAAAGAGCCCGCATATGCGGGCTTTTTTGGGCCTGCTTGAAAGCTTATGTGTGAGGAATAATGGTATGTACGCAGCTTGTGGAAAAGACGGCCACCATACGGATACTGCCTTTGAATAACCTTTCCCCAACTTATCCACAGAATTGTCCAGATAGGGCAGTATCAGAGTGATCGCATGTATTCGATGATTTCGCTTGACCTAAGCAAGAATGAGGAGATAAAAAAAGCACGAAAGGGTGCATCGAGTTTCATTTTGGTGCAGCCTTATACACACCTGTTCATTTGGCCGTAAAAACCGCTCTATTTCTCTAAGAAATTCATCTTTAGCCTATTGCATTTGCTAAGTCATTGAAAAATATAGAGTTTTTGATTGATTAAAAAACAACCAATTTAACTTATATCCCCGTTCTATTAGGGCTATAGGCGTTTATCAATTTATTATCCACTAAGTTATCCACAGAAATTGTGGGAAACTTTCAGTCGCCAAACTGCGCCATATTTTCAATTTTAATCGAAAAAAAGGTCGAAGGAGTGTTGACTTAATATTGGAATTGAAATCGTAGGTTATACACACAGGTACAGCTGGCGTAATACTACTTGGCGCTATAATGGCAAAAAGGGTTGAGAATTAAACAATCTGTCTAAGTTATTGAAAAATAAGAGTTTTTATTTTGTTAATTTTTTCAACAATATGACAGGAACGCTGAATTCATGCGGGTTACAGCCAGTTTTCAAATAGTTATCCAGTGAATTATCCACAGAAAATGTGGATAACATAAAAAAACCTAATTTTTACTGAGGGTTAGCACTAGCTTCTTCATCCTCATCCGATCTCAAGTAGGCGTCCATAGATGCGTGTGGCGGAGTGGTCAGGCCTAACTGTAGAGCCGTAGGTAAATGGTCAACCCAGTCAAAGTCATCCATAAGTTTGCGCAGTACTCGATCAAGAGGGGCAACAAAGGTAAGTTCCTCTCCAGTCGTCGGGTGCTCCATGGAGAGTGACCAAGCATGAAGTAATAATCTTGGTGCATCCATATGGTCGCGGAAGTAACGACTATGTCGTCCCTTGCCGTAGCGAGCATCACCGATGATAGGGTGGCTGAGGTGTTTTAGATGACGTCGCAATTGATGCTTACGACCGGTAAAGGGGCGGCAATTAATTAAGGAATAGCGAGATTGAGGGTACTTGTCGATTTCAACCGGGATTTCAACAGTGCTTAGGCATGTAAAATCTGTAATGGCTTCTTGTGGAGGTTTTACACGCTCATGTTTAGCGTACTTATCAACCGGTGGCGACATGGCGTAGTCGAGATGAGTAAATTCCGGCATGTAGCCACGAACAATCGCTAGGTAGTGTTTTTCGATATTACGCTGACGCCATTGCTCAACCACTAAGCTGGCAATCTCGGGCTGCATCGCAAAGACCAAGACGCCAGAGGTAGGTTTGTCTAGGCGATGAACCGGATAAACGCGCTGGCCAACTTGATTACGCACCAGTTGTAATGCGAAATCTGTAGCGTGGCGGTCGATTTCACTACGATGAACAAGTAAGCCACTGGGTTTATTGATCACCACGAGTTGCTCATCTTGATAAATAATCTCAAGTTCCACAGTAATGTCGCCTGTTGTCGGTAAAGTGCCGCACTCTACCTTGGTGTCTTGCCTTTGAAAAGCGAGTGAGTCTGTCCCCTGTATCGGCCATGGTTTATCATCAGCGCGAGTATTCATGGAAGTACGATTATGTTTAACCGTTTGAAATATTTGAGTGTGATCTTGGGTTGGCTGTTGAGTCTGGCGCCAATGCAGGCAAATGCGGAGCCCGTGGCTTGGGATGGCCCGGGGAAAAAGGGTTGGTTAACGCGTTCATCTGAGCATTTTCAGGTGCATTATCCTGCGCTAAATAAAGAGTACGACGCTATTGCTTTGCGTGCTCTGGGGATTGCCGAAGCCTCCCATCAAGATTTGGTCCCCTTCTTTAATACTGTGCCTGTACACAAAACTCAGTTAGTTGTATCAGATGATCAAGATGCGGCGAACGGTTGGGCGAGTTACTTTCCGTTTCCACAGATACGCCTATATATCACGCCACCGTCAGAATTAACGGGGCTGCAGAACTACGGAGATTGGTTAACGCTGTTGATTCGGCATGAATATGTTCATGTGCTTCATATGGAAATGGCCAAGGGATTGCCAGAAAAGGGCCGTCGTATCTTTGGACGTTTGCCAATACTATTTCCGCACAGTTTTACGCCCCCCATGTTGATTGAAGGCTTGGCTGTGTACCTTGAAACGGATTACGACTCAGGGACGGGGCGCTTAGCCTCGACCTGGTATCAAATGCAAATGCAGGAAGAGGTGCGCTCTGGCAATTTTAACACACTGGGCGAAGCAGCTATTACCTCCAAAGACTGGCCGTACGGTCAGTATTATTTATACGGCTCATTTTTTATTGAGTATTTAGCACAGACGTATGGTGAGAATGCACTTAAACACTGGCTGAGCTTGTACAGCGAAGAGGTGCTGCCCTGGGCAATGCAAAATAACGTCGCTCGTCGAGTATTTGGCAAAACATTTGAGGGGCTATGGCGTGATTTCCGCACGGCGATGTATGTACGTTTTGATCAGGATACGCCTAGCACATTGAACCAAATATCAGCCGACGAAATACATACAGATGAATCGGTCAGGCTCCAAGTAACCACCATGGGAAATGATGGTGTCTTGTATGTGGTGGAGCAAAATGACGAAGATCACCCAATACTCAATCGCTGCGAAGGACTTATCTGCGAGGCCATTACCGAGGCGGATCAAATCAATGCGCTGGATGTGAGCGCACAGAATGAGCTCGTTGCGGTGAGGGGAGTCGCCTACGCTAGTGGACGTTACTCCGGTGACGTCGTGCTCTTAAAAGAAGGGCGCTGGAAAAAGCTCACCCAAGGGTTGAGAGTATCAAGAGTGCGCTGGTTGCCTGACTCAAATCCTAGTCCTGCTTTAGCGCCAAACGCTGTGATTGCCTTGTCCTATAAAGAAGGAACTGCCCATTTATACCGGGTAAGCACAGGAGGACAAACGGAATTACTGTGGCGAGGATCGTATGGCGAATACGTCGGTGACTTTTCACTTTCACCAGACGGCACTCAACTGGTCGCTGCGTATAAAAGAGAAGGCAGCCCTTGGAATATAGCGACGCTGGATATATCGAGCACCGATGATTTATCCAATGAACCTTGGACGCTACTCACGGATACCTCCTCAACTGAAGCGTCACCGAGGTATACCGATAATGGAGATATTATCTTCGTTGCGGATTACACCGAGCGTTACAACGTGTGGCAGTTAAAGGACGGTCAAAGCAGCCAGTTAACGGATGTTGAGTCGGGTGTGTTTGAGCCTTGGCTTAGTGGCGATCGACTGTGGGTTCAAGAGTATCAAGCGACAGGATTTAGAATGCGTAATCTCCCCGTTTCTTTGATCACTTCTGGGGCGGCTAGCATGCTAAATACTGCACAGCTGATGCCTAATGTCCGCCCAGTAACGACGGCCAATAATTCAATAGAGTCGATAACGCTGAGCGCTGAAAAGGTGTCAGAGGCGGAGCCTTATCAACCATGGAAAACACTGCGTCCATATTTTTGGGTGCCGTATTATGAAGCAACAGATCAAACAACCAATATTGGTGCGGTTACCGGAGGGAGTGATGCTTTGGGGCGTCATTATTATCAAATCCAAGTCAGTTACGGTACCGAACAGGAAGCGCTAGATGCCAACCTACTCTATCAATATCAGCGCTGGGCGTTTGCTTATGATTTATCCCACGATTTAATTGATATTAATCCTCAAGCGCCAGAGTACACAGTCATTGAAGAACACCAGTGGCGATTAGAACGACGCTGGTTATGGCGAGCACTGGATGATGATTTTGGCGTGCATTCAGGTGCGGTGTATCGCAGTGGAGCAATTACATCAATTGAGCCAGGCGTGGTATTAGTGGGGGACGACTCATTCACAACGGCAAGTATCGGTTTGGCCGCGACCCTCGATTTTCAAGGGTACTTACTACAATCTCCGGGAGGGTTTGGTAGCTACAGTCATCTTGTGGTGGAAGATTACGCCCTATCCAGTGATGATGTTTCCGGTTTACATGTGCAGTTTGGGTGGTCGTATTTATTTGATTTACCGGGGCGAAATACACTGAGCCTTGCATTGCAGGGCGGTGTGGCTGACAAAGAATCCCCTCGCTGGCGGCTGGGTGGATTACCCCCGCAAGAAGATGGGTCATTGTTTGGTCGCGAACAGTTAAGTCTACGGGGTTATGATGCGGGTGTTCAGTTCGGTGAGTATTACGAGCGTCAACGTTTAGGGTTTTACACTCAGTTAGCACAGGTGAATGATAACTGGGGTATTTGGCCTGTAGGTTTAAGTGACGTTCAAGTTGCAGCGTATGCCGACAGAGGACGTGCGTGGACAGCTGACAATGATGCCGAAGCGCTGATAGGTTTAGGTCTTGAGTTAAGATTCAACCTCTTACTTGGCTATCGTGCCGCCGTGCCGTTAGTGTTGGGGGGAGCGCACGGCATAAGTGGTGATGCCGGGCAGACCCAAGTGTATGCCCGTTTTCAGCTACCGCTATAAAACAGAAAGGTTGGTCGTTTGCTGACATGAGGCAATTGGCCGATCTCTCACTTTTTGTATATTTACTGAGTCATTATTGAGCGACTGAACGTTTATGGATTTTCTCTGGATACTCATTGCCTTTGCTTTTGGTTTGCTTGCTCGCGAGTTGACCTTGCCGCCCCTTGTTGGCTTTCTGCTCGCGGGATTCGTGCTCAATGCGTTTGGTCTAGAACCCACCCCTTTGCTGGATGAATTAGCATCCATGGGGATTACCTTGATGCTATTTACCATCGGTTTGAAACTCGATATTAGAACTCTGGTTCGACCCGAGGTTTGGGGTAGCACATTAGTACAAAGCTCATCTTGGATATTATTGGCCGTCGTCGTACTGCCTATCCCGACATGGTTGGGCCTGAGCCATATTTTTGAAGTGGATATTGTTACGGCGGCGTTAGTGGCATTCGCCCTTAGCTTCTCGTCAACAGTGGCGGTCGTAAAAATGTTGGAAGAGGCCTCGGAACTTAAAGTTCGTCATGGCCGTTTGGCGATCGGTATCTTAATTGTTCAGGATATTATTGCGGTTATCTTCTTGGTGGCAGCGACGGGAGAAATACCGACTGAATACGCGTTAGGTTTATTGTTGTTGCCGTTAGCGCGCCCATTCCTTCATTGGGTTTTACACCTAGGGCATAAAAAAGCTCATAACCGC
>OJAU01000467.1_pt1 | contig 17075 bp, 13 predicted proteins | sample 1589791 | NCBI WGS metagenome assembly OJAU01 (sample SAMN05416849, study PRJEB24817) | seawater metagenome | isolation source: Sea water | place: Canada:Atlantic | collected 2013-07 | reverse complement strand
TCTTCTTGCCCTTCTCGTCGCGCACCAGCGCGTGGACATAGACGGTGTCGAACGGCTTTTGATCGACCACGGCGTATTGCATCATCATCATCCGGGCGACCCAGAAAAAGATGATGTCAAAGCCGGTGATCAGCACTGAAGTGGGGAAGTATTTCGCCAGCTCATCCGTCTGTTCTGGCCAGCCGAGCGTGCCGATGGGCCAAAGGCCCGAGGAGAACCACGTGTCGAGCACATCAGGGTCGCGGGTGAGCGTCTTGCCGGGGGCCATCGCCTGCGCTTCGGCTTCGGTTGCCGCGCAGTATTCCTTGCCCTCGTCGTCGAACCACACAGGGATCTGGTGCCCCCACCACAATTGGCGCGAGATGCACCAGGGTTCGATGTTTTCCAGCCAGTTGAAGTATACCTTGCGGTCCTGTTCGGGCAGGATCTGTACCTCGCCGTTGCGCACCGCGTCGATGGCGGGTTGCACGATCTTCGAGGTCTCGACAAACCATTGATCGGTCAGCATTGGCTCGATCACCACTTTCGACCGGTCGCCGAAGGGTTGCATGATCTTTTTGGGCTCGACCAGTGGGACCAGCGTCTCGTCCCGCTCTTCGCCGCCTTCTTCGGGGGCGAGGGGGGCTTTGACGGGTTTGCCCAAACGCGGATCGGTCGGCGGCACCATGACGGCCAGGCCTTCGGCGGTGATGTCGGCAATGACCTTGGTGCGCGCCTCGAACCGGTCGAGGCCGCGGTATGCGTCGGGGACGAGGTTGATTTCTGTCGCGTCCGCGGGCGCGTCTTCACGGCCTTCGGCGATGGCGGCCGCGCGTGCGGCGGCGGCGTCATAGGGCAGGCCGTCGGCGCGCATGGCACCGCGGGTGTCCATCAGCGCGTAGAGCGGGATATTATTACGTTTGGCGACGCCGTAGTCGTTGAAGTCATGCGCGCCGGTGATCTTCACCGCGCCCGAGCCGAAATTCTTGTCGGGGTATTCGTCGGTGATGATCGGGATACGGCGGCGCTGCGCCTTGGGGCCGACGGGGATTTCGCACAGCTTGCCAACGATCGGCGCATAGCGTTCGTCAGAGGTGTGAACCGCGACCGCGCCATCGCCCAGCATGGTTTCGGGGCGGGTCGTCGCGATAGAGATATAGTCGCGTTCTTCGGAAAGCGTCACGTGACCGTCTTCGTCTTTCTCGACGTAGGTATAGGTCGCGCCATCGGCCAGCGGGTATTTGAAGTGCCACATGTGCCCGTCGACTTCGGTGGATTCGACCTCGAGGTCGGAAATCGCGGTCTCGAAATGCGGGTCCCAGTTGACCAGGCGCTTGCCGCGATAGATCAGGCCCTTGTTATACATATCCACGAAGACCTTGATCACGGCGTCGTGGAAGTTGCCTTCCTCGCCCGCGGGGGCTCCGGGGGCACCGGACATGGTAAAGGCGTTGCGCGACCAATCAAGCGAGGTGCCGAGGCGTTTGAGCTGACCGATGATCGTGCCGCCGGACTTCTGCTTTTGCTCCCAGACCTTGGCGGTGAAATCGTCGCGGGTGAAATCGGTGCGGCGTTTGCCGTCTTTGGCAAGCTCGCGTTCCACCACCATCTGCGTCGCGATACCGGCGTGGTCCTGACCGGGCTGCCAGAGCGTGTCAAAGCCGCGCATCCGGTGCCAGCGTACCAGAATATCCTGCAATGTATTGTTGAACGCGTGGCCCATGTGCAGCGATCCTGTCACGTTGGGCGGCGGGATCATGACCGAAAAGGTTTCCGTGCGCGAGGCATTGGCTCCGGCCTTGAAGGCACCGGACTCTTCCCATGCGGCATAGAGGCGGGCTTCGGCCTGGGCGGCGTCAAAATTCTTGTCGAGGGCCATGATCAGCGTCCTTCTTTTAGCGTAGCGCTTTAAGCTTTGGGATGATCTAGCCGAGCGGGGCGTAAAGGGGAAGGCTGGGGGGCCGAAAACTTGGCGTAGCAGCCCCAGCTTTCGCCCCGCATCGTATGGACATCGCCGGTTTGGCGCTTAAGGTCGGGCGCAACACCAAGATGATGATCAAAGGATGCCGCCAGATGGAAAAATTCGGGAAAAGCCAACCGGTCAAACGGGTCGAGGATGTGCGGTTTCTGACCGGCGAGGGGCGCTATGTGGATGACATTGCGCCTGCCGACGCGCTGCATGCCTATTTCTTCCGATCTCCTGTCGCGCATGGGGTGATCACCACACTGGATGTCACGGATGCGTCCGAGGCAGACGGCGTACACGCTGTCCTGACAATCAAGGATCTGGAAGCTGCCGGCATGGATATCTCTATGGCGGCGACGGTGTTGCAGAACCGAGATGGCAGCGAAGGGGCCAAGCCGTTGCGCCCCATGCTTGCGAAGGACCGTGTGCGTTTCGTCGGGGAACCTGTTGCGGTGGTGATCGCCGAGACGATGAACCAGGCGCGTGACGCCGCAGAGCTGATCATGTTCGAGGTAGACGATCTGCCCACCCATATGACGCTGGAGCGTGGCGGCGAGACGCTGCATCCAGAAGCGCCGGACAATATGGCATTCGACTGGGGCATGGGGGATGAGGAGGCCACGCAAAAGGCATTCGATGCGGCGGCAAAAACGGTCAGCCTGAACGTCGGAGACAACCGTATCATCGTCAACGCGATGGAGCCGCGCGGCTGTTATGCTGAATGGGCCGACGGCAAGGTGCATGTTTCCAACAACGGGCAGGGCGTTTGGGTGCACAAAGGCAACCTCAAACGCGTGTTCGGGCTAGATGACGACCACGTACAGGTGACCAACCCCGATACGGGCGGTGGTTTCGGCATGAAGGCCGCGGCCTATCCCGAATACTTCTCGGTTGCGCAGGCGGCGCGGGCCTTGGGGCGTCCGGTGCGCTGGATGTCGGACCGGACCGAAGCCATGCTCAGCGACAATGGCGGGCGCGATCTGACCTCGCTTGCGGAATTCGCCTTTGACGAAAACAACAAGATCACGGCCTACCGCGTCCGCACCAAATGCAACCTCGGGGCCTATAACAGCCAGTTCGGCCAGCCCATTCAGGCGCTCCTGTTCAGCAAGGTTTTGATGGGGGTCTATGATGTGCAGACCACGTGGCTGCAGGTCGAAGGCTATTACACCAATACCGTTCAGACCGACGCCTATCGCGGTGCTGGCCGGCCCGAAGCGATTTATGTGCTGGAGCGGCTGATGGACCGCGCAGCGCGCGAATTGGGTGTCGACCCGTGGGAGCTGCGGCGGATCAACTTTATCAAACCCGAACAGTTTCCCTATACCTCAGCCACGGGCGAGCAGTACGATGTAGGTGAATTCAACCGCTTGCTGACCCGCGTCGCGGTCGAGGCGGATCACGATGGCTTTGCCGCACGCAAGGCGGCGGATGCGGCAAAGGGGCTGCTGCGCGGGCAGGGGCTTTGCTATTACATCGAAAGCATTCTCGGCGATCCGGCAGAGGGGGCCAAGGTCGAGTTTAATGCCGATGGCACCGTGTTTATCTATGTCGGCACCCAGTCTAACGGGCAGGGGCATGAAACCGTCTATGCACAATTCCTGTCGGATCAGACGGGCATTCCGGCAGAGCTGATCCACGTCATTCAGGGCGATAGCGATCTGATCAAACAGGGCGGCGGCACTGGTGGGTCGCGCTCTGTCACCACGCAAAGCACGGCGACGCTGGCTACGGTGGCCAAGATGACCGATGCGTTTACCGCCTTTCTGTCTGAGGAAATGGGTGTGCCTGCGGCGCAGATTAGCTTTGACGACGAACGCTTTCGCGCAGACGGGTCGAACATGACGCCCACCATGCTGGAGGTCGCCGAGATGGCGCGCCAGAAGGGCCGCGACGATCTGCTGGTGCATCACGAACGCGCAACCCTACCGGGGCGCAGCTATCCCAACGGGGCGCATGTATCCGAGGTTGTGATTGACCCCGAAACAGGCGTTGTGACCGTGGACCGCTATACGGTGGTGGATGATTTCGGTAATCTGATCAACCCGATGCTGGCCGAAGGTCAGGTCCATGGCGGGGTGGTGCAGGGCATTGGCCAAGCCATTCAGGAACATGTCGTCTATGACGAAGACGGCCAACTGCTGACGGCCTCGTTCATGGATTATGCGATACCCCGCGCGGCGGACGTGCCGTTTGTGTCGTTCAACTCTGAACCCGTGCCGTCGACCGCAAACCTGATGGGGATGAAGGGCTGCGGCGAGGCGGGAACCGTCGGTGCATTGGCGGCCGTGTCGAACGCGGTACAAGATGCGTTGTGGGACCGTGGCGTGCGTCAGGCCGACATGCCGTTCACGCCGCATAAAGTGTGGACCTTGCTGAACAACAGCGCAATCGCAGCAGAATAAGCTTGGTTGCATCGGGGCGGGCCAGACGCCCCGATGCCTTCGTCTTAGGTGGCGATCTTCATCACGATACAGGTGGTCGAACCGGTTGCGTAAAGCTTGCCATCCTCGACCCCGCGAATTTCGCCATGCGCGACACCGGTGGAACGACCCACGTGATCGGTGGTGCCGATGCAGTCAATCTGCATGCCCAATGGGATCGAACGCAGAATGTTAATCTTGTATTCCAACGTCGTATAAACCGATCCGCGCGGAACTTTGGTCATTACGGCGCAGGCCATCGCGGAATCAAGCAAGGTACCGTACCAGCCACCATGCACGGTCCCCATGGGGTTGGTCACGTTGAACTCGGGCGTGCCGCGAAACACCGCGCGGCCCTCGGCCACGTCATGCAGCGCATAGCCCAGGGTGCCGCCAATGGGCGGGCCGGGATTGGTGCCGTCCAGAATTTTCTGCATGAACTCCAGCCCGCTAAGCGCAAGCGCTTCGGACTGGCTCAGTAGATCTTGGGGTGTTTCGGCAAGGCGTGGCATAAAAAAATCTCCGGCAGTTGCGTGCCGGAGAAGACTGTTCTGTTCTTGACCCAAGGGCAAGTTGTGCGGTGGTTTTACGCCACGTCGGACAGCGATGTTTGCGCCGTCACCCCAAGGGCACGACAGACGGCGCGGGTCAGTTCCGGCCGGTTGAGCGTGTAGAAGTGCAGATTCTCGACACCTTCCGACACCAGCTCGCTGCACATTTCGGTGCATAGCGCGGTGGACAGCAGGTCATGACGGTCATCGCGGATCGCGGCGGCATAGGCTTCGTCCAGTGCTGCTGGCACGCTGGCCCCGCAGCGGGTGGCAAAGTTGCGCGCCGATTTCCAGTTTGTCACCGGCATGATGCCCGGCGTGATCGGTTTGGTGATGCCTGCTGCCGCGCAGGCATCGCGGAACCGCAGGAATGTTTCGGTCTCGAAAAAGAACTGGGTGATCGCCTCGTCCGCGCCCGCGTCGAACTTGCGCTTTAGCCATTCGACGTTTTGCGCCTGATCCGGGGATTCGGGATGCGGTTCGGGGTAGGCTCCGACGCGCAGGGTAAACTTGCCGGTCTTTGCAAGCGCCTCGATCAGCTCGACACTGTCGGCAAAGCCGTCCGCGTGGGGCGTAAAGGTCGGTGCACCGTTTTCGGGATCCCCGCGCAGGGCGACAATATCGGTCACGCCGATCTCGGCAAAGCTGTCGGCGACCTCAAGCGTTTCGGCCTTGCTGGCCCCCACACAGGTCAGATGCGCGGCAACCGGCAGGCCAGAGGTGCGGCGCAGCACATGGGCAGAATCATGGGTCAGGTCGCGGGTAGACCCGCCCGCGCCATAGGTCACGGAAAAGAAACGTGGGGCCAGCGGTGCCAGGGCCTGCGCCGTATCCCAAAGACGGAACGACGCGTCCACGGATTTGGGCGGGAAGACTTCGAATGAAACGGCGGGACTGGTCATTTTTACGATCCTGTTTTTAGCTTTCAACTCTTGTCGCACAGATGTGGTTGTGAAACAAACTCATAACTTTCATCTTCAACATGAGGAACGCCTCATATGCATATTGAGTTCCGTCACCTGCGCACCATTCAGGCGATTCACGAGGCCGGCGGGCTGGCCCGCGCGGCAGAGACGATGAACATCACCCAATCAGCCTTGTCGCATCAGGTAAAGGGCTTGGAGGATCAGGCCGGCGTTGAACTTTTCGTGCGCCGGTCCAAACCGCTGAAGCTGTCGCCCGCAGGCTTACGGCTGCTCAAGCTGGCGCAGCAGGTGTTGCCGCAGCTTGAAGCCGCACAGGCGGAATTCATGGGGTTGCGGGCGGGCAGCACAGGCCGGATGCACATCGCCATCGAATGTCACGCCTGTTTCGAATGGTTGTTCCCTGTGCTTGAACAATTCCGCAAAAGCTGGCCCGATGTGGATGTCGATATCCGCCCCGGGCTGGCCTTTGACGCTTTGCCTGCCTTGCTGCGCGAAGAGGTGGATCTGGTGGTCTCCTCCGATCCCGAAGACCTGCCGGGCGTGAAATTCGTCGAGCTGTTTGATTACAAGGCAGTCTTTGTCGCCTCCAGCACACATCCGTTGGCGCAGGAGCCTTTCGTTGAGGCTGCGGATTTCAGGGGCGAGACGCTGATCACCTATCCGGTGGAGCGCACACGTCTGGATGTGTTCAGCCAGTTACTGATCCCCGCCAAAGTCGAACCGCTGGCGATCCGGCAGGTGGAACTGACGGCGGTGATCCTGCTGCTGGTGGCATCAAACAGAGGCGTGTCGGTTCTGCCCGATTGGGTCGTGCGCGAAGTGAAATACAGCAATGATTACGTCACGCGTCCGCTCACCGAAAATGGCATCACCCGCAGGCTTTATGCGGCTGTGCGCGAGGATGATCTGGACAAGCCGTTCATGTCCAAGCTGCTTGGTCTGGCGGGCGAAGAGGCGCGCAAACTGCAACGGGCCTAGTCGGCGCTGCCCTTAGCGGTGGAGCCGTGGGTCGAGCGCGAAGTCTTCTTGCACTACGTCGTCGTAATGACTGGCCGTCTTTTGCGCGTCAAAGATCAGGTTCCAGCTGTGGCGCGAAACGGTGGACGGGATCAGCACAAACAGGTGATCGCGTAGCAGCGCGTCGCCAAATCCCTTTTGCCCCGCACCATGGGCACCGGGCACCAGCCAGTTCGGGTTGGGGACATCCGCAGCTTGCACCATATGCACCGTCGTCGGGTCGATCACACGGCCTGATGTCAGCACGTGATGCGCGGTGTCCAGCGCCTTGAACCCCTTGTGCACCGCAACCTCGAGGATCGCGGTGGCAGGGTCTAGCGCGGTATAGACAGCCCGCACGCCGGGGCTGTTCCAGCGCCCGCCCACACGGTATGCGCCTTCGCCGCTATGCCAGGTAGGTGCATGCTGCCGTTGATCCAACCGCCAAAAACGCAGTGCGCCTGACCCGAGGGGCGGCGGCAAAGGCGTCAAGCGTAGACCCCGTACTCCATCCGGGTGAGGGCGTTTTCAACGGCTTCGGCCCCCGCGGCCGACGACAGCAGGTCAATCGGACGCCGGTTGTCCAAGCTGATGGCAGGGGCCAGCATCCACGCCTCGGCGGCATCTTGATCGCCTAGAACATCGGTCGCCTGCGCCAGCAGTTCGGCAAAGCGCCACGCTCGGCTGCTTTGCTCGATGGAGAGACGGTCCTTGCCCTTGTCGGCTTTCTTGCGCTGAAGCGTGCGCAGGCTCATACCGATCGCTTTGTTCAGCGCGTCGCCCGAGGACAGCACCGACACAGTATCGACCAGATGCAGCAGCGCCTTAGAAGAGATGCCTTTGACAATCACATCATGCGCCTCAAGCGAGTTGCGCACCGTCTGGTTGATCACCTTGCGCCCGCCCAGCAGGTGGAACGCACGCAGGGCACCATCTGCATCGACATCGATCAAGGGGATTGCATTTTTGTCGGATTGAAAGGCGGTCGCACCCATAGCTGCACTCCTTTTCGTCATGTGTCGTAAAATATATGACACGTGTCGCGGTGTTTTTCAAGGGGGCGGGGGGAGGCTCGCATTCATGCGAAGAAGGGCAGGGGCGCGGACGCCCCCACCGGTAGGGTGTTAGCCAACCTTGACGATGGCCTTGCCTTGGTTGCCGCCGGTCAACAGGTCCATAAAGGCTTGTGGGGCGTTTTCGAGGCCCTCGGTGATGTCCTCTTTCACCGCGATGGAGCCATCTGCCACTTTGGGGGCGACTTCCTTGAGGAAATTGGGGAAGTTGTTCCAGTGGTTTGAAATGATGAAGCCATTCACGCTGAGGAAGTTCACGAGGATCGTGCGCCACAGTTTCGGCGCGGTCAGCGACTCTTCGGCAGCATTCGCGCCCAACCCACCGGCGTTATACCAAGCGATCATGCCGCAGATCGGGATACGCCCGTGCGGATTCATCATCGGGATAACGGCTTCAAGCACTTTGCCGCCGACGTTTTCAAAGTAGATGTCGATGCCTTTGGGGCAGGCGTCTTTCAACGCGGCGCGCAGCGATTTCGCGTCATCATAGGCGCGGTGGTCAATGCATTCATCAAAGCCGAAGTGGTCTTTGGCCATGGCGCATTTATCCGCGCCGCCCGCGATGCCCACGACGCGCAGCCCGTGCGACTTGGCGATCTGGCCAACCATAGACCCGACCGGACCCGTTGCCGCCGCGACGACAAGTGTTTCACCCTCCTTTGGGCGACCATATTCCATCAAACCTTGCCATCCGGTAAACCCGGGCATGCCCAAAACGCCAAGCGATGTGGTGATTGATACTTGATCAGGATCGACTTTGCGCAGCTGGTTGGCGGGCAGGACGCCGTGCGTGGCCCAGCCCAGCATACCGAACGCATGATCACCCGGTTTGAAATCTGGGCTGTTAGAGGCAATGACCTCTCCGACCGAACCGCCCTCCATCGTGCCGCCGACCGGCACCGGCGCGGCATAGGATTTCGCGTCATCCATGCGGCCCCGCATGTAGGGGTCAAGCGACATGTATTTAATGCGGACCAGCACTTCGCCGTCGCCGGGTGTGGGCACAGGGCCCTCTTCGAGGCGGAAGTTATCGGCCGTCGGGGCCCCGTCAGGGCGCGATGCAAGCACAATTCGTTTCATCTGGTCGGACATTTTGCTTTCCTCCTTAGCAATGTTTCTGGCACGTTATATGTTAATCGAAGGCAGACAAGAGAACCGTGCGCGCCACGTTGCGTCAGATGATGCTGCCCCCTTGGCAAATGCCGTATGGGGGCTTATACGCACGGCCTGATCCATCAAAGGACACGGAAATATGGTTGGCAGTGCAAATCTAAACATCATGATCAAGGCGGCCCGCCGTGCGGGGCGCGGACTGGTCAAGGATTTCCGTGAGGTCGAGAACCTTCAGGTGTCCATGAAAGGTGCCGGCGACTTTGTCAGCCGCGCTGATATTCAGGCCGAACAGACGCTGAAAGCCGAACTGATGAGCGCGCGCCCGACCTATGGCTGGTTGGCCGAGGAAGGCGGCGTCGAAGAGGGGCAAGACCCCACACGCCGCTGGATCGTCGACCCGTTGGACGGCACCACCAACTTTTTGCACGGGCTGCCGCATTGGGCGGTCTCCATCGCGCTAGAGCATAAAGGCCAGATCGTTGCTGGCGTGGTATTCGACCCCGCCAAGGACGAGATGTTCTTTGCTGAAAAGGGTGCCGGTGCGTGGATGAACGAAGGACGTCTGCGCGTCTCGGGCCGTTCGCGTATGATTGAATCGATTTTTGCCACCGGACTGCCTTTTGCCGGTCGCGCAGATTTGCCAGATACCTTGCGTGATCTGGGCCGCATCCTGCCGGTCTGCGCCGGTGTGCGCCGTTGGGGCTCTGCCGCGCTGGATCTGGCCTATGTGGCCGCCGGTCGCTACGATGGCTACTGGGAGCGCCGGTTGAACAAATGGGATCTGGCAGCGGGCATGTTGATCGTGCGCGAAGCGGGCGGCATGGTCGAGCCGCTGAACCCCGAAGGCAACATTCTGGACGATGGTGAAATCGTCTGCGCCAACGAGGCGCTGTTCAGCGGATTTGCGAAAATCGCTCGCGGTTGATCCGGTTGCCGGGGGCATAATGCCTTCGGCGAGGATTTATACCATTTGGAAGCATCCGTCGGCTATTTGTCTGACGGGTGGTTTATGCCGTCGCTGTAGGGGATCGGTTCCTGCGTCCAGGGCGTGGCCCCTTCGATACACCCCAGATTGACCCCGCATTGCGCCGGGTCGGATCGTCGCTGGTGGTACATATAGATGCCGCAAATTTTACAGAAATAATGCTTCGCCGTATGGGTGCCCCAGGTGTAGAGCGTCAGATGTTCTGCGCCTTTGGTTACCTTGAGCGCACTGGTGATCGCCGTGACGGCCGGTGCCGCGCGGCGTCGGCAGAAGGAACAGGTGCAGCGCGCGGCAGAGGCCAGCCCCTCTGGCAAGGTGGCGGTCAGGGTGACGCTGCCGCAGTGACAGGTCGCGCTATGGGTGCTGGCGGTCATTTTCGTTTCACTTTTGGGATCCGGCTGGCGGAGGTGGGGTAGGTCGCTTGCGGGTGCGGCGGGTGGCCATCCGTGGCCGACCAGAAGCGCGGCCCGCCCAAGCGCAGCCACAGTGGAATGGTTAGTACCATCCCCACGATAAACCCGCCCGCGTGCGCCCAATAGGCGACGCCGCCCACGGTCGGGTCCGCCCCGACGCCACCGATAAACTGCATCCCCAGCCACAAGCCCAGCATGATCCATGCGGGGATCGGGAAGATGCGGAAGAACACGATAAAGATGATCAGGATGTCGACCTTGGCTTTGGGGTAAAGCAACAGATAGCCGCCCATCACCCCCGCAATCGCGCCCGATGCCCCGACTGTCGGGACCGGCGAATAGGGGGCAGAGATCACATGAGCCAGCGCCGACAGCAGGCCGCAGGCGAGGTAGAACAGCAAATAGCCGCCGTGGCCCATTTCGTCCTCTATGTTGTCGCCGAAGATGTAGAGAAACAGCATGTTACCGGCCAGATGCATCCATCCGCCGTGCAAGAACATAGAGGTGAAGATGCCGGTATAGCCGTCCCCCGTAGTGACGCGGCCGGGGATCAGCGCCCAGTCGAAAAAGAAGATGTTGAGCGCACGGTTGTCGCTGAACAGCCCGACATAGCTGAGGAAAACGCCAATATTCACCGCCATCAGCAGGTAGGTGACATAGGGCGTGCGGCCGGACGGGTTGTGATCGCGAATGGGGAACATGGGCTGACCCTTAGCCATTGCGCGGGTGTGGTCAAGGGCGGGCGTCGGAACGCCCGCCCTTGGGTCAGATCAGCCGGCTGCCCCCAACAGCTGCGCGTTCCCGCCAGAGGCGGTGGTGTCGACGCAGACGTGACGTTCTGCGCGGACGCGGGCGGTGTCAGGCAGTCCGCGCAGGAGCGGAATGATCGGCCCGTCGCGTTCAGACAGGGCCTGTTCCAGTTTGCGCGCGGTCGCCTCGTCGCCCCACCACAGTACACCACCATAGGCTGGTCCATCGGTCAGCGCCGTCGGGTCGATGCTGCCCGGAAGCGCGACCGCATTGCCGCCAAGGGCCGTGACCGCGCGGGCTTGCTCGGCTGCGGTGTCTTTGCCTGGGCCCATACACAGCAGCGCCGGACGCGGCAGGGTGCTGAGCCGGTTGGATTCGCCCGTGGGCCCCGGTAGGGTGATGGTTTCGAGGAAGGCTCCGCTGTGATCCGGCAGACGGGGCAGGTCGCTTTGTGTGCTGTCCCATGTTTCGTCTACCACCTTGAGGTCGGGCGCGCTGAAGCGGGGCAGGTAGTTCGGCCCGCCGGCTTTTGGCCCCGTGCCTGAAAGACCTTCGCCACCAAAGGGCTGGCTGCCGACGATCGCGCCGATCTGGTTGCGGTTGACGTAGATGTTGCCCGCCTCGATCCGTTCAGAGATATGTTGCACACGGTCGTCGATCCGTGTGTGCAGGCCAAAGGTCAGCCCATAGCCCGTCGCATTAATGGCATCGACGACCTTGTTCAGCTCGGTCGCCTTGAAGGTGGCGATATGCAAAACGGGGCCGAAGATCTCGCGCTCCAGGTCGGCGATGCCCTTCACGCGGATCATTGTTGGCGCGATAAAAGTGCCAGCCGTCGGCGCGGTAAGCTCGGCGATAACCCGACCATCGGCGCGGGCGGCGTCGATATGCTCGGCGATGCCTTTTTGCGCGGTCTCATCGATCACCGGCCCGACATCGGTCGAGATGTCCCAAGGGTTGCCCATAACCAGTGCGTCCATCGCCCCTTCGAGCATTTCGATCACGTCTTCGGCGATGTCTTCCTGAATATAGAGGCAGCGCAGGGCAGAGCAGCGTTGCCCCGCCGATTGGAACGCGCTTTCGACAATGGATTGTACGGCCTGTTCGGGCAGGGCGGTGCTGTCGACGATCATGGCGTTCAGGCCGCCGGTTTCCGCAATCAAGATCGCGCCGGGATCGCAATGTTCGGCCATGGCAGAGCGGATGCGCAGCGCCGTGTTGGTCGAGCCGGTAAAGGCCACGCCGTTGATCCGCTTGTCCGAGGTTAAAGCCGCGCCGACCTCGCCGCCACCGGGCAGCAATTGCAACGCGTGGCGGGGGACGCCAGCGTCATGCAAAAGGGTTACCGCAAGGAAGGCGATCAGCGGTGTTTGTTCGGCTGGTTTGGCCAGCACCGCGTTGCCCGCAGCCAGTGCCGCGCTGACCTGCCCGCAGAAGATCGCCAGCGGGAAATTCCAAGGCGAGATGCAGGTGAAAAGGCCAGCGGGCGGCGTGTTGGTCGCTTGCTGTGCGTAGTAGCGCAGGAAATCCACCGCCTCGCGCAGTTCTGCCACGCAGTCGGGCAGGCCCTTGCCGGCCTCGCGCGACAGCAGGGCGAAAATCTCGCCGTAGTGCGATTCCAGCATGTCTGCCGCGCGTAACAGGACTTCGCGGCGTTCTTCTAGCGGGGCGTCCCACACGGCGGCGTTGTCCAGTGCTTTGGTCACGTCCGCCTCTGAGGCATTACGCACCGTGCCGGGGCTGCGACTGGAGGCAGCGGGGTTGATCAAGCGCACGGCTTTCTTGGGCTTTGCCTCACCGTTCAGGAGAGGCACTGCGGCCCAGCGGTGTGCCTTCCACGGGGCACGGGCAGATTCGATGACATCCAGCGTCGGCGTGTGCATCAGATCGAACCCCATCGAGTTCACGCGCGCAGGGGCGTAAAGTTCGGGGCCGGTCGGGATGTGCATGCCGCTTTCGGCAAGGCTGTCGAACGGATCAGCGGCGACGACCTCGGGGGCGACGTCTTCATCGACGATCTGGTTCACAAAGCTCGAGTTTGCGCCGTTTTCCAACAGGCGTCGCACAAGATAGGCCAGCAGATCGGCATGTGCGCCCACGGGGGCGTAGACGCGACAATGGGTGCCGTGCTTGTCCATCACGATGTTATGAAGGGTTTCGCCCATGCCGTGCAGACGTTGGAATTCGAACTTCGCTTTATCGTCGGCCATGTGCAGTACAGCAGCGACCGTATGGGCGTTATGGGTGGCGAACTGCGGATAAATCCGGTCGGTCATGTTCAGCAGTTTGCGTGCATTGGCGATATAGGACACATCGGTCGCGGCTTTTTGGGTGAAGACGGGGAAACCTTCGACGCCTTTGACCTGTGCGCGTTTGATCTCGGTGTCCCAATATGCCCCTTTGACAAGACGGACCATCAGCTTGCGGTCGTGGCGGATCGCCATATCGTAGAGCGCGTCGATCACCACGCCTGCGCGAGGGCCATAAGCTTGTACCACGATGCCAAAGCCATCCCAGCCCGACAGCGCGGGTTCGGACAGGACCTGTTCGATTACATCCAGCGACAGGCCCAGACGATCGGCTTCTTCGGCGTCGACGTTCAGGCCCATGTTGGCGGATTTCGCCAGCAGGGCAAGCGCCCGCAGGCGCGGGACCAGATCGCGCATGACAGAGGTCTCTTGCGCCACCTCATACCGCGGATGCAGCGCCGAGAGTTTGACCGAGATGCCGGGGTTCTTGCGGCTGTCCTTGTGAATGCACGCGGTCGCGATGGCAGAGATCGCGCGGCTATAGCTCAGGTGGTAGCGCTTGGCGTCGCTTTCGGTGCGGGCGGCTTCGCCCAGCATGTCGTAGCTATAGGTATAGCCCTTCTTCTCCATGCCCTTGGCGCGTTCCATTGCGGCATTGATGTTTTCGCCCAGAACGAACTGCCGGCCCATTTCCTTCATCGCGCGGCTGACAGCGGTGCGGATCACCGGTTCGCCTAGACGTTTAATGGCAGCGCGCAGGTGGCGCACGGGGCCGGGTTGGTCATCGTCCAGCACGCGGCCGGTCAGCATCAGTGCCCACGTTGACGCGTTCACCAATGGCGAGGTGGAGTGCCCCATGTGACGCCCCCAATCGGACGGCGCGATCTTGTCCTCGATCAGCGCGTCGATGGTTTCGGCATCAGGCACGCGCAGCAGGGCTTCGGCCAGACACATGAGCGCGACACCCTCGTCGGTGGACAGACCGTATTCGGCCAGAAATACTTCCATGATACCGGGGGAGGTGTGGCCCCGGATGTCACGCACGATCTGTGCAGCGTCTTTGGTGATCTTGACCCGTTCCTCTGGCGACAGATGCGCGTTGCGCACCAGTTCACGCAAGACGTTGTCTTGGTCGGTGTAGGTGCCTGCGTCGATCTGGTGGCGCAAAATAGGGGACGAATCGCGTGCCATTAGGTACTCCAATTAACAATTGCAGTAGAATAGCGCGTGAATAGTAGTATTAGTTCCTGATTCCGGCCAGATTGGTGGGTAAACCGCTTTATTATTGGGCCTTTTACGTGACAAACGACGACTTCAAAATGGACCGCTTCGACGCGGCGATTCTCTCGGTTCTGGCCGAGGACGGTCGCATCAGTATCACCGATCTCGCAAAACGGATCGGCCTGTCCAAATCCCCCACCCAAGCGCGGTTGAGACGGCTGGAAGACAGCGGCATAATTCTGGGCTACCGGGCCCTTTTGGACCCGATCCGCCTGGGGCTGGATCACGTCGCATTTGTCGAGGTCCGTTTGGAAGACACCCGCGAAGTCGCTCTGCGGGCCTTCAACGAGGCCGTGTCCCGTGTGCCTGAAATCGAACAGGCGCATATGATCGCGGGCAATTTCGATTATCTGCTGAAAGTGCGCACGCGTGATATGGCGGCCTACCGTCGATTCCTGGGCGAAACAGTCACCACGCTGCCCTATGTCGCCAACACGTCGACCTATGTTGCGATGGAAGCGGTCAAAGAAATCATGCTTGCGGATAAGACCTGAACCATCCTCTTTCATGATGCGATCTGACGTTTGCACCGCCAAGAGTGCATCTGACCATTTACACCGCCCGCAAGCTGGCTATTGTGCGCGTCGATGCGGGCGTGATGGAATGGTAGACATACCAGACTTAAAATCTGTTGGGCCTTGTGCCCGTGTGGGTTCGAGTCCCACCGCCCGCACCACCCTGTAAATAATATATTTTACTTGCTTGCACGGCGAACTATATTCACACCGTAGCCGATTAAAGCGGTTTTTCGAGTGTGATGTGGGCCATTGTTGCCGTACGCCCAGGAATTATGGTAAGCGGCGAAAGTTAACGGGGAGTTCCCATTGGACGACGAAACGCAGCTACGCGCGACTATTCAGGATCATGCCGCCTATTTGCTGGGCTCGCATGATTTCCAATATGACATTGATATGCTCGCGGGCAGTGAAACGGTTGGGACGCTGCTGGAAACGGTGATGTTGGCCACCAACATGCGGTTTGCCGCTGTGGCACGTGTGACGGCGGACCGATGGGTGGCCTGTCGCACGGTGGACGAGGTGAATTTTGGCCTCTCGGCTGGGGACGAGATCGGGATCGATCAGACTTTTTGCCAGTCGGTGCACGAAACCTCGGAAAAAGTCCTGTTTAACAATGTCGCAACGGATGATGTGTATCGTAATCACCCGATCGCGGCGCAGTTCGGCATCGTCAGCTATGCTTCTATTCCTATCAAACGCAGCGATGGGACTTTCTTTGGCACACTATGTGCGATCGACACCGAACCTCGCGACGTAAAGAACCCCCGCGTGGTTGCGATGCTTGAACTTTTCGCGGACACTATCGGCCGCAGTCTCGAGACTGAAGAACGTGTTGAGGCGCAAGAACAGCTGGTCGAACACGAGCGGCAGATGGCCAAGATGCAAGAGGAATTTGTCGCGGTTCTAGGGCACGACCTGCGCAATTCAGTTGCAGCAATGAATGCCGGCGTGCGCCAGCTTGACCGCGAGCCACTGTCGGATAAAGCGCGAAAAATTCTGCCGTTGATGGGCTCCTCGATCCACCGCATGAGCGAGCTGATCGAGAACATCATGCTGCACGCCAAGGCACGGCTTGGCGGTGGTATCCGTATCTCGGCGACGCCTGACGCGCCCCTGTATGACGCGTTGCATCAGATCGTCGAAGAGGTGCGCGCAACTGTCCCCAATCATGAAGTGACGGTAGATTTGCAATTTGACCGACCTGTTAGCTGTGACGCCCCGCGTGTTGCGCAGGCGGTGTCGAACCTGCTGTCCAATGCCGTGCGCCATGCTGATCCCGGGACTGAAATCGCAGTATGCGGGCGCGTTAGTGATGCAGAGGTAGAGATTACCGTGTCAAATCATGGCCGGCCGATCCCTGACGGACTGCGGCAGAAGCTGTTCCAGCCCTATCAGCGCGGCGATGATACTGCCGGAGAGGGGTTGGGCCTTGGCCTCCATATCGCGTCGTCGATTGCGATAGCGCATAGCGGACAGGTCGATGTGACCTGTGAAAATGGCGTCACGACATTTATTTTCCGTCTGCCGTTGCTCGCCGCCTAAACAGGGTGCGGGTCGGGGCCGCTTTGGGATATACGAAAAAGGCCAGCGCACTGCGCTGGCCTTTGTCATTTTCAAAGCGTGGTGCGTAGGATCAGCTGCGCACTCCGGCGAATTTCTCCGCCCATTCATCGCGCTGCTCATCCGTGATTTTTGCAAACAGGACTTCTGGCACTTCAAAGCCGTGACCGGGGGGCAACTGTGCCAATGCGGCGGGCACATCGTCGGGCCATGCTGCATTTTCAACCTTCATGCTCTCTAGCATCTGTCTCTTATACACATCTCCGAGCCCACGAGACGGACTCCTATCTCG
>OJAU01000461.1_pt1 | contig 17393 bp, 18 predicted proteins | sample 1589791 | NCBI WGS metagenome assembly OJAU01 (sample SAMN05416849, study PRJEB24817) | seawater metagenome | isolation source: Sea water | place: Canada:Atlantic | collected 2013-07 | reverse complement strand
GATCGTCGGCAGCGTCAGATGTGTATAAGAGACAGGGGTAAAGTTTCGCGCAAGAACAGGACAAACATCACAAAGACAACCGCAAGAGTCAGCACCGCACTGCCTGTTTGGGAAAGTGTCAGAAAATCCATCTGCGCGCCTCAGGCTACAATTGCTCGGTTTCCACTTTGATCCATCCCGGTGCCCCCTGCAAGCGCAGGACGAAACCCTTCACCATATAGCTGACCTGCATTACAAAAAATGCACCTGTGGCACCGGCCATTCCGGCGCGATGTACCGGCCCGTCATGACTGCCTCCTGGATCATCGGGATCGTTGCGCGCGCCACCGCCCCGCGCACGTCAGTACCGGAACGGCAAAGACGCGGGTGTTCAAGGGGCGCTGGGATGTAACGTGCCGCCCTGGCGCACGGGCACAACCCGCGTGGCGCGCCCGGTGCGGTCGTCGGTTTCCAGATAAATGCCGGACAACGTGGCCTCTCCTCCGGCGGGGGTAAACCGTTCCTTGGGCATGCCGGTGATGAACGGGGCCTCGCGGTGGCTGGATGCCAGCGCAGTGCTGCTGGCCAGCAGCGCGGCGGCGGTGCAGACCGCAGGCAAGAGAACAGGGCGGCGTAACATACGAACACTCCTTTTATTTGTGTGTCTACGTTACGCAGCAGATCGCCTGGCGGATGCAAAAAATATTTTGTTTTTTTCTGCATCCGGAATGCGTTTTTTCACGTATTACTAACAGGTCATCTGCCATTAAGGAGGTCTACTCAACGGCGCGTCCGGAGAACCTCGTTATGGCAGCAAGGGAAAGCATGCTGGTGGATCAGCTGGCAAAAGTCGCGCAAGGGGACCGCGCGGCTTTTTCCGACCTGTACCAACAAACCAGCCGTGCAGTGTACGGACAGTGCATGCAATTGTTGCGCGATAATGACGAGGCCAATGACGTGCTGCAGGAAACCTATATTCAGGTGTGGCATCACGCCGGTGAATACCATGCGGACCGGGGCTCGGTACTGACGTGGATGATGTCGATCTGTCGGTACCGGGGGCTGGATGCGATACGGCGCCGCCGCAGGGACGTGGAGTTCGATTCGGTGGCGCAGAATCATGCCTGCGAGAAACCCGGGCCCATGCAGAATGCAGGCGACATGGTGGATCGGCAGCGCTTGAGTGATTGTTTGCGCGATCTGGATGAGCGTTATCGAAACAGTATCGAGATGGCCTATTTTCGTGGTTTCACCCATCAGGAACTGGCGGTTGCCATGGGGCAGCCTCTGGGTACCACTAAAAGCTGGGTGCGCCGTGGGCTCAACGTATTGCGTCAGTGTCTGGGTTCATGAAGCCGGATAACCCTGAGCGTAATCATGCGTTGGCGGCGGAATATGTGCTGGGCACCCTGCACGGCGCAGCGCGAAAACGTTTCGAACGGTGGATGATGCTGTCGCCCAAATTGCGGCGGCAGGTGTGGCTGTGGGAGCGGCGGTTGCAACCGTTCAATGAGTCTGCGCCCAGCATGCAGCCGCCGGCCGGTGCCTGGGATGCGCTGGAGCGTCGGTTGTTTTCCGCGCCAGAGACGGCGCCCGAGCCCCATGCCGGTGCCGCTGCCTGGTGGCAGTCGGCGTTGCCCTGGCGCTGGACCACAGGCATTGCCGTGGCGGGGTTGATGGCGTTATTGATCTGGACGCCGGTGCCGCCGAAAGCCCCGGAGAATGCATTGGTGGGCGTGGTGCAGGGGACACAGGCGCAACCATTGTGGGTGTTGAACGCCTCCCGGGGAGACCACAGTCTCACATTGCGTTCATTGCCGCCCACGTTGCCGGCAAGCGATGATCAGGATTATGAGCTGTGGTTGTTGCCAGAATCCGGGGTGCCGATCTCGTTATCGGTATTGCCGACCGAGGGGGCAGAGTTGCGGATCACGCTGAATCATGAGCAGGTGAAACAATTGCTGCAATCCCGTTCCCTGGCGATCAGCCTGGAGCCCCATGGCGGTTCGCCGACGGGGCAGCCCACCGGGCCGGTGGTGTATCAGACTCAGCTTGTGGATTTATAGCAGGGCAGGCGAGCCGGGTGCTGGCCTGCGTTGATGCGGCGTCAGGTGCCGAGTTCGCTTTCGGCGGTTTCCAGCGCTTCCATGGCGTCCAGTAGTTCCCCTTCCAGCGCGTCGTGCTGTTTCTTCAGGCGAGCCTGATCCCCCAGCAGCCCGTTCATTTCGTCCTTGCGGTTTGGGTCGGTGTACAGCGCGTCATCACCCAGCCCGTCTTCCACTGTGGCCAGTTTGTCACTGCACTGGGCCAGTTGTTTTTCCAGGGTTTCCACCTGTTTTTTCAACGGCCGTAACTGCTGGCGCTGTTGGGCGGCTTGCTGGCGGCGGGCCTTGGCGTCCTGGCCATCGCTGGCTTTCTCTTCTTTCACCGGTTTGCCGTCGCGGCGATTTTGTTGCAACCAGCGGGCGTAGTCGTCCAGGTCGCCATCGAAATGGCTGACACCGCCGTTGGCCACTAGGAAAAAGTCGTCCACGGTGGTTTCCAGCAGATGGCGATCGTGGGAGACCATCACCACTGCCCCTTCAAAGGCTTGCAGGGCCAGGGTCAGCGCTTCGCGCATATCCAGGTCCAGGTGGTTGGCGGGCTCATCCAGCAGTAGCAAGGCGGGTTTTTGCTGGACGATCATGGCCAGCGCCAGGCGGGCTTTCTCGCCGCCGGAAAAACGCCCGATGGGGGCAAACACATCATTGCCCTGAAAGCCGAAGCGGCCCAGTTCGCTGCGCAATTGCGATTCGCTCCATTGCGGATAGAACCGTGACAGCATCTGGTAGGGGGTGTCGTTGGCGTCCAGACGATCCACCTGTTGCTGGTGGAAGTAACCGATTTTCAGATCATCGTTTTTTTCAAAGTGGCCGCCCAAGGCGGGCAGTTCGCCCACCAGTGTACGCACCAGGGTAGATTTGCCTGCGCCATTGGGGCCGAGCAGGCCGATGCGGGTTTCCGGACGCAGGCTCAGGTTAACCTGGTCCAGGATCACCGTATCGACGCCGTTATTGCGATAGCCGCACTGCACCGCGTCCAGGTTCTCCATGGGGTTGGGCAGTTTTTCCGGGCTGTGAAAATCAAAACTGAAGCCGGAATCCACATGGGCGGGGGCAATCAGTTCCAGTTTTTCCAGCGCCTTTACCCGGCTCTGGGCCTGCTTGGCCTTGCTGGCTTTTGCCTTGAAGCGGGTAATGAATTTTTGCAGGTGGGCGACCTGGGTTTGCTGCTTGTCATGCATCTTCTGTTGCAGGGCCAGCTTTTCGGCGCGCTCGCGTTCGAAGTCGGAGTAGCCGCCGGTGTACTGCTTCAGGCTGTTATGTTCGATGTGCAGGATCTGGGTGACGATGGCATCCAGGAACGCCCGGTCGTGGGAGATCACCAACAACGCTCCGGGCTGCTGAATCAAATAACTTTGCAGCCAGAGAATGGCATCCAGATCCAGGTGGTTGGTGGGCTCATCGAGAAGCAACAGGTCCGCGTCGCTCATCAGTACCTGGGCCAGGTTCAGGCGCATGCGCCAGCCGCCGGAAAAACTGGAGACGGGCTGTTGCTGTTGGGCTTCACTAAAGCCCAGGCCGGCCAGCAGGATGGCGGCGTTGGCCGGTTGCTGCCAGGCGTGCAGGGCGTCCAGCTCGCCGTGGGTCAGGGCAATGGCGTGGTTGTCGCCGGCCTGTTCGGCGGCCGCCAGTTTGCGCTCGGCGGCACGCAGGGCGTGGTGGCCGTCCAGCACATACTCGATGGCGGGCTGTTCCAGCGCGGGGACTTCCTGGGCCATCATGGCCAGGCGCCAGTCGGCAGGCAGGTTGAGGTTGCCGCCGTCGCTCTCCAGCTCGCCCATGATAAGCTTGAACAGCGAACTCTTGCCGCTGCCATTACGGCCCACCAGACCTACGCGCCAGCCCTTGTGCAGGACCAGGTTGGCATCTTCCAGCAGCAGGTCGGGGCCGCGGCGAAGGTTGATATGTTCGAGAGACAGCATGGTGAGCCTATTTTCAAGACAGTGGCCTGCGTGCCGTGACAGGCGTGCAGGAAACCGGCGCAGTGTAAGCGATGGCCTGTTCAAGCACCAACCTGCCCGGGGAGGTGAACCAGGGGATGCCTGTGAATGATGAGATGAAAGCGGATCTGTGGCGTTTTGCGCTGGGGCGCTGGCAGGACAAGCGGTTCGAGAAAGCCTGCCTGCATCTGCAGGACGACTATCAGGTGCCGGTGTCGCTGCTGCTGTGCGGCTTGTGGCTGGCGGCGTCGGGCAAGCAGCCGGATGCCCGGACGGGTCGACGGTTGGCGGAGCTGGCGGAGCAGTTCGAAGCGGATTATCTGCGCCCGCTGCGCCAGGTTCGCCGCAAGGCTGCACAGGATGACCGCTTGCCCGAGTTCAAACGCCAACTCCAGCAGGTGGAGCTGGAGGGCGAGCGCTGGTTGCTGACCACCCTGCCTTCTTTGTGCGAGAACCTGTTGCCGGCAGGCAAGCCGGTGGACCCGATGGGCTGGTTGCTGGTGCTGATTCCGGAAACGGCGCAGTGTGAGGGATTGCAGGAAGGGCTGAGCCGCCTGGCCGAGTTGAAAGTGGAAAGTTGAAAGGCGCGAGCTGGGCAGGGCGGGATTCGAATCAGGCTGTCGTCGCGCCGCAATATAGGCAAAGACATTGATGCGGTCAGCAATAAGGAGCCGTGGCGCGGTGAGGGCGTTAACGATTTGGCACAAATGCCTGGCGCGCTTTTGAACTTTCAACTTTGAACTTTCCCCCCTCCGCTGCCATTCTTCCTGTCCACGTTTTATTCGGACCTTTCCATGAGCACCGACCTGGATTTTGATCGCGACCACCTCTGGCATCCTTATACGTCTACCTCGAAACCCCTGCCCACTTTTCCCGTGGCCAGTGCCGCCGGGGTGAGGCTGACGCTGGACGACGGGCGTGAATTAGTGGACGGCATGTCGTCCTGGTGGGCGGCGGTGCATGGCTATAACCACCCGGTGTTGAACCAGGCGGCCAAGGACCAGATCGACCGTATGGCTCATGTGATGTTCGGCGGGCTGACCCACGAACCGGCGGTGGAGCTGGGTAAAAAGCTGGTGGCGTTGACGCCGGATCCTTTGGAGAAAGTGTTTCTGGCTGACAGCGGCTCGGTGTCCGTGGAAGTGGCGATCAAGATGGCGCTGCAGTACTGGCTGAGCCAGGGGTACACCGGCAAGGACAAATTGCTGGCCCTGCGCAACGGCTATCACGGCGATACCTTCGGTGCCATGGCGGCCTGTGACCCGGTCAACGGCATGCATTCGCTGTTCAGTGGTGTGCTGGCCAAACATTATTTTGCCGACGCGCCGCAGTGCCCCTATGACAGTGATTTCGATACGGCGGATCTGGATTCCATCCAGCAGATGCTGGCGGCTCATCATCAGGAGATCGCCGCCGTGATTCTGGAGCCGGTGGTGCAGGGCGCGGGTGGCATGCGCATTTATCATCCTGTCTATCTGAAAGCCGTGCGCGCCTTGTGTGACGAATACGGTGTATTGCTGATCTTTGATGAGATCGCTACCGGGTTTGGTCGCACCGGAAAAATGTTTGCGCTGGAGCATGCGGATGTGTGCCCGGATATCCTGTGCCTGGGCAAGGCGATTACCGGGGGCTACATGACCCTGGCGGCCACGTTATGCACCGATCAGGTAGCCGCGGGTATTTGTGACGGGGAGGCCGGAGTGTTGATGCACGGGCCGACGTTTATGGGTAACCCGCTGGCCTGCGCCGTGGCCAACGCCAGCATTCAGCTGCTGCTGGATTCCGGCTGGCAGGAAAAAGTCGCCGCCATCGAGGCCCAGCTCAAGAAAGAGCTGCTGCCTCTCAAGGACCTCTCCTGCGTGGCTGATGCCCGGGTGTTGGGCGCCATCGGCGTGATGGAGATGAAAGAACCGGTGGCCATGGAGCAGGTGCAGGCGCGTTTTGTGGAGCTGGGCGTATGGATTCGTCCGTTCGGCAAACTGGTCTACATTATGCCGCCCTTCGTGATTGAGCCGGAGGATTTAAGCAAGCTCACCGGAGCGATGCGGGATTTGGCGGAGGGCAGTTGACGTTAAGACCTAACTTTCTACAAACCCGCTGTAGGAGTTCCCTTCCAGGGGACGAACCTCGCGAAGCGAGGCGACAAGAGCTTTCACCTGCCGCACTGTCATGAGTCGATCTAGAACCTGATCGCCCTGTGAGCAATTCCGCGTTTACACGCGGTTCGTCCCCTGGAAGGGAACTCCTACAGGTGGTTTACCGAAACCCCGGCATGGTCTGTATCAGGTGTCGTTGCACCTCCAGCCACTCGCCGATTAGCCGCCAGTGTTGCTGGTCTTCAAGGTGGCGGGAGACGGCGGCATCCATGATGCCTTCCCCTTGGCTCATGGCTTGCACGTAGAGCTGGGTATCACGCAGGGTCACCAGGTAGGGAATTTTCAGGCTGGACAGAAACTGGCGCAGGGCTTCGTACATTTTTGTGCGAGTGCGCGCCCGGTTTGCGATCACGGCTAGCCGGCGGGGACGCCGTCGATAGCTGGGGGTAAGCATGACGCTTTGCAGAAACCGGGTAGTGGCGCGGATATCAATGGGGCTGGGCAGCACAGGAACCAGAACCACCTGGGAGAGTCGTAACAGGTGATCCAGCTGGTGCGGATCCAGCCCGGCAGGGGAATCGATGATCACCAGGTTGCCGGCCTGGTCCAGACGTTGTTGCAGACGGCCCAGGGAAACCGGTTCGCCGGCAGGCCAGCCGAGGGTTTGAATGGTGGGTGACTTGCGCATTTTCAGCCACTGGGTGGCAGACTGTTGCGGGTCCAGGTCCATCAGGCATACCGGACGCCCCAAGGCCTCGAAGTAGCAGGCCAGATTGGTGGCGATGGTGGTTTTGCCGCAACCCCCTTTGCTGTTTGCGACCAGAATCACCAAACGCGATGCGTGGGGACGATGCTGGGAGCCGATCCCCGTGGATGGGCTGTTCTGTGCGCTGTTCATACCGTTTCTTTATGGTTATTTCGTATGATTCTACCTGCCCCTAATGCCGGTGCGGTGACTGTCGGAAGAAAGGGTGATTGTGCTCACAAATTCAACACTACCGCAAAAGTGGCACAAGTGATGTAAATTGTGATGTTATTTTGCTCCCACCGGGAACTCGATCCCGTGAAGAGGCTCAATACAGGGGAATCCGGCATTATGCGTTTCTTGCTCATTATTGTGGTGCTGCTGCTGGCAGTGCTGGCGGCATTGTTTATCGTGCCGCTGGGTGGCGGTAAGCCACTGTTGGACTGGCAGCATGTGGAACAGAACTGGCAACAGCCGGAAAAATTGTTCGATGGGAGCCTGTCTCCCTGGCTGGAAAAAAAGGGAGACACGGAGCTGTATCGCTGGCGTGACCCCGATGGAAACTGGCAGTATGGCCAGATTCCGCCGCCGGGTGTGTCGGCGGAACCCATTACGGTAAAGGCTCCGGACACCATCAGCGCGGAAGAGATGCGCGGTGGTAAGGGGCTTGAAGAGACACAACAGAAACAATAACAGTAAGCCAATTGGAGGCAGAATGAAGAAATTGGGAATCGTGCTGGCAGGAACTGTCTTGCTGGCAGCGTGTGGTCAGGAAAACGCAGAAGTGAAAACGGACGACCAGAAAGCGTCCTACGCTTTGGGTTTCCGCAGTGCCGAACAGATGCGCAGCCTGGAAAACCTGGACCTGGATGCCATGGTTGCAGGCCTGCGTGATGGCTTCGACGAGAAGGGCGAATCCCGCCTGGGTGATGAAGATCTGGATCAGCTGATTCGTGATTTTCAGGGTCGCATGATGGCTGCTCAGCAGAAGAAGGTTGAGGAAGAAGCCGGCAAGAACCTGGAAGCCAGCGAAAAATTCCTGGCGGACAATGCTGAACGTGACGGCGTGACCGTTACCGACAGCGGCATGCAGTACGAAGTGCTGGCCTCCGGTGAAGAAGGGGCGGCGTCTCCGACCCTGAACGACACCGTGGAAGTGCACTACCACGGCACCCTGCCCGACGGCACTGTGTTCGACAGCTCTGTAGAGCGTGAGCAGCCTGCTACCTTCGGCCTGCAGCAGATCATTCCGGGCTGGCAGGAAGCGCTGCCGATGATGAAGGAAGGCGACAAGTGGAAAATCGTTCTGCCGCCGTCACTGGCCTACGGTGAGCAAGGCGCGGGTGGCGACATCGGCCCGAACCAGGTGCTGATTTTTGAAATTGAGCTGCTGGATGTGAAAGGCAGTGGTGATGAGGCAAGCGCCGACGAGGAATAAATCCCGTCGTCTTATGCTTCAACAAAAAGGGCGCCTTCGGGCGCCCTTTTTGGTTTGTGAGCATTTCTGCAAGGCCGCAGCGGAGCAACGACCCAGATGCGAGTTGTGAGAAGTGAGTTTCGAAAACCAAAACCCCACTCACGGATTTTGCCTTTCGAAACTCGCTCCTCGTGACTCGCTTTTCTGCCAAGCCGGTTCGCGCCTCATACTCGCAGAGCACAGAGAGCGGCGCTCCTACGTTTAACCTTGAAGCGCGGAGCACGGCGGCTGCTGTTGCACGCCATGCATTGCTTCGTGTTGCAGCTTGTAGCTTGCCGCTGCCTTTAGTGCGTCGCCTGCTGCCGCGGCGGTTCTTGTTGATGAATGCTGAGAATCAGCTGGTCTTCCAGGGCAAAGCGCTCTTCCAGGGTTTCCATCAGTGCACTGATGCGCTGGGGTAGCACCTTGCGCTGGGCCAGGCACTGGTTGGGGTGTTCGAAGTCTTCATTGAAGGCCAGTGCGGCATCGGTGGAGCTGTCCAGCTTCTGCATAATCTGCCGGGTCAGTGCCGGGTTCTCCCGGTGGAAGTGGCGGGCTTCGTTAACCAGTTCCCGATATACCTCGAAATAGCCGGCACTGATGTAGTCCATCAGCAGCTGACAGAATCGCTGTACCTGCCGGTGCATGGGTTGCGGGTTGTCGTACGGTTGGGGGGTAGAAAGGCCTTTCAGGCCCTGCATGGTGCACAGCAGCACAATCAGCTGTTGGCGTTCATCCAGCCAGGCCTGAACCAGTGCTTCGATACGTTGCCATTGAGCCAGTGCTGCAGATGTGGAACTCGCCATTGTGTTCCCTCCTTAGTGAATGGCTGAGACTGCCTTGGGCCGGGGGTACGAACGGTGCCGTACAAGCGGACGTCTGATTCTTCAGCAGGGCTATCGAGACTAGGATGGAGCGTGGCGAGGGCGCAATGGGCAGAAAGTGACCTTTTTGCGGAGTGGGCAGAAACAGTGGAAAAAACAGCGTGGCGTCAGCCACTTGCTGATAAAGACGGATTTTTCATAAGGCAGGGGCTTTTAGTGCTTTGTAACGGCAGGCGTGAAGCGTGCAGCCTGTTGCGGCTCTTACAGATATTGCGCCACCCAGGGCCACAGCCAGGGCAGTGCTATGGCGGTGACCAGTCCACACAGACCCAGCGCCAGGCCCGCAAAGGCGCCGGCTTTCTCGCCGTATTCGAAGGCTCTGGCGGTACCGATGGCATGGGCCACCAGCCCCAGTGCAAAGCCTTTTACCCGGTGGTCGGTGACTTTAAGCAGCCGGAAAATGGGGCCGGCGGAAAGCGCGCCGACAATGCCGGTGATGGCCACGGCGCCGGCCGCCAGCGACACGTAGCCGCCGGTGGATTTCACCACTTCCACGGCAATTGGCGTGGTGATGGATTTGGGCGCCAGGGAGCCTACGACTTCCGCGGGCGCACCCAGCCACCAGGCCAGTCCCACCGCGATGGCGGCTGAGATGAAGGCGCCGAGAATGGTGGCGATCACAATGGGGGTAAGCACGCTGCGCACGGTGTGCAGTTGCCGATATAACGGCCAGGCCAGGGCAACCGTGGCCGGGCCCAGCAAAAAGGCAATGATCTGTGTCTGGTCGCGGTATTCCTCGTAGTCCACATTCACCAGCGGCAACACGATGATCACCGGAATGGAGGCCACCAGAAACGGGTGGAAAATGGGCAGGCTGTTGCTGCGGCCGTAGATCCAGAGAGCGAAACGGTAGCTGGCCAGTGTCAGCAGCACGCCAAACAGGGGCGTGTGCACCAGCCCGGCAAGGTTGTCCAGGTTAGCCGGCATGGTCGTCTCCACGGTGGCTTCCGGTGGCTTCCTGGTGTTTGCCGCCCAGCAGCTTTTTCAGCATCAGGGTGACCACGATCATGCTGAGCAGGGTGCCCAGCACCACCGCCACGCCCAGTGCCAGGGCGTACTCTTCGTAACGGTGCCATTGCAGCACAATGCCGACCCCGAGGGGGAAAATCAGCAGGCTGATGTGCTTGATCAGGGCGCCGGCGGCCGGGGCCACCCGCTGTGTGAACGGGGCTTCCAGCAATAGTGCCAGCAGCAACAGCACCATGCCGACCACGGAGGCGGGCAGAGGGATGCCGGTGAGGCGAATAATCACTTCACCGAAAAACTGGAACAGTAGCAGGATCAGCAGACCATCGATCATGGCGGGCTCAGCGGGGCAACGGGCGGAACATCTGAATCAGGGCGACGATCAGCAGGCCGGCAAACACCACCATGGACCAGGCGGGCAGGCTCAGGCCGAGAAAGGACCAGTCCATTTCGGCGCACTCGCCGGAACCGGCCAGCACTTGCTGGAGCACATTCTGCAGGGGAAATACGTCGAGCATGTAGTCCAGCCCGGGGCCGCAGGCGGGCACCTGATCCGCCGGCAGGTTCTGCAGCCAGATGTGGCGCGCGGCCACGGCGCCGCCACCGAGGGCAGCCAGGGCGGTCAGCGCGCCGTAGAGGCGCACGCCCACGCCTTTCGGGCCGTGCAGGCTGGCGATCAGCAGGATCACGGCTGCGGCGATCACGCCCACGCGCTGGAAAATACACAGCGGGCAGGGTTCCAGTCCATCCACGTGTTGCAGGTAAAGGGCGCCGGCCATGGCGGCCAGACAGGCAAGAAACGCGAGGATGTTCAGCGGGCGTGGAGCAGGAATGAAGGACGGCATGGGGCGGCTCTTTTCGTCGGGGACCGGCGAAGGGTAGGCAAAAGCGCCGGTGGCGGCAAGGGGGAAAGAGGGCGGATGCTTAACGTACGGTGTCGGGTGTGGAAAGCACAGGAAGCGGTGCTGACAGCACTGCTCCCACCAGGCAGGAGAGAGGCCGCTCCTTGTGCGGATCCGCGTCAGGCCTGTTTGGCGTTTTTCTGCTGCAGGTTGCGGTCGTGCCAGGCGTCGATGCCGGCTTGCCAACCGTCAAACCACCATTGCGTCAGCGGGGCATCCGTATAGGGGCAGCGGTTGCTATCGCCGCCGGACATCCCCCACATGCAGCCCTGATTGTACGCTTTTTCGCACTGCTCCCGGTCTGGAGACATGCCCTTGCTCCTTGTCACGTTCCATTGAGAGTAGCACTACGGTGCTATTTGCATAGCGTGCGAGTCCGCATTTTTGTTGTGCAAATGCAGCAAGCGCGATCCGTGTGCAGTGTTAGCGGTGGGCTATGCAACGGAATGTGTCGCAGTGCAACGTGACGTTGAGGCGGGCGGTGCATGTCAGGGGCAGCATTGGGGAGTGAAGGGGTCGGCAGCGGTTCCCGCGGGGGAGGGAGCCGCTGCCGGCTGTTTGCCGGTCAGTCGCGGAAGTAATCGGCCAGGTAATCCTCGAAGGATTGCTGATCGGCCGCTTCGCCGGCGGCCTGTTCGGCCAGGCTGTCTGCCGCCAGTGCTTCCAGGCGCTGGTTGGTGTCGTCGCAGCGCTGGCGGGACAGGAAGTGGTCGCGGTGGGCCAGGGCCTGATCCATGGCGAACTGGAAGAAGCCCTGATTGCGACTTTCCAGTGTTGCCAGAATCCGCGCGGACGGGGTGGTGTCCGGGTTATCCACTTTTTCCTGCTGGTGCGCCAGTGCCTCGGCATAGTTGGTGCCGCCATGGGCGCGGTCAAACAGTTCGGCAATGGGCTGCATCTGTTCCAGCTTTTCCGTGGCCCAGTCTTTCAGGCTCACCGACTTGCCCCAGTTGCAGAGCTGGGTGGCGGTGTTGCGGCCGTCGTAGACCACCTTGCGCAGGTTTTCCTTGCTGGCATGCAGGTCGCATTTTTCCAGTTGCGGCGATTCACGCAGCAGGCAATAGGTGGCGAACAGGTCCAGGAAACGGATTTCCTGCTGGTTGATGCCCACCGGCTCGAACGGGTTGAGGTCCAGCGCGCGGATTTCGATGTATTCCACGCCACGTTCCTGCAATGCCGTGGTGGGGCGCTCGCCCGGGTTGATGGTGCGCTTGGGCCGAATGGACGAGTAGTACTCGTTCTCGATCTGCAGAATATTGGTGTTGAGCTGGCGGTAGTCGTCTCCCACCTTGACGCCGATTTTCTCGTAGGCCGGTTCCGGCGTCTTGATGGCATGGGTGAGGGTGCTGACGTACTCATCCAGATTGTTGTAGCTGATCGCCAGGGAAGACTGGGCATTGTTCTGGTAGCCCAGATCGCTCATGCGCAGGCTGGTGGCCTGGGGGCGATACAGGGAGTGGTCAAAACGCTCCAGCAAATCGTGCTCGCGGCCGGCCAGGAAAGAGGCACACAGTGCCGGGGAGGCGCCGAACAGGTACACCAGCAACCAGGAGTAGCGCTGGAAATTGCGAGTCAGGTCGAAGTAGCGACGGGAAATGTAATCCTGCAGCGGCGCGCTGTCGCCTTCCAGTTGCTGATTGAGTTTCCAGAATTCTTCCGGGTAGGAAAAGTTGTAATGAATCCCGGCGATGGTTTGCATCTTGCGGCCGTAACGATGGCCAAGCCCTTCCCGGTAGACGGTTTTCATGCGGCCCACATTGGCGCTGCCGTATTGCGCCACGGGTACATCACTGTCCTTGCCGATCATGCAGGGCATGGAATTGACCCACAGCACTTCATCACCGATGTGGCTGTACACGTAGCGGTGGAGCTGTTCGAGAAACTCGATGGGCTTGTGCAGCTCGGTGCTGGGTGGGGTAATGAATTCCAGCAGCGCTTCGGAATAATCCGTGGTGATGTAGGGGTGCGTCAGTGCGGAGCCCAGCGCCTTGGGATGCGGGGTTTGCGCAAGGGTGCCATTGGTGGTGATGCGCAGGCTTTCTTTCTCGATGCCGCGACGGATACCAGCCAGGGTGGCGGCGGCATCTGAATCCAGCAGGGCATGAATTCTCTGTTCAAGATGCTTCATGGTTGGGGCCTGTCGTGCGGCCGCCCGGGTGTGGGGCTGGCCGCGGGTGTGACGGAATTCCGACAATCATGGGGCAATAGAATGACGCTGAGAAGTCACTCCGCTCAGGAGCGCTTCTTGCTGTCCTTCTTTTGCTTCTCTTCCTTGGCCTTGGCAAACAGGTCGGCGAAGGTGCCGCCGCCGCCCTGGGGCTGGCCACCGGCGCGTTGACCGCCGCCGTTACCACCGCCACCGCGGCGTTGGTTATTGCCTTTATTGGCCTGATTGGCGCGGTTGCTGGTGGGGCGCTGGCCACCGGTTTTTTCGGTGGGCTGGTCGTCCATGCGCATGGTCAGGCTGATGCGTTTGCGATCCAGATCCACGTCCAGCACTTTCACTTTGACGATATCGCCGGGGGCGACCACCTGATGGGGGTCTTCCACGAACTTGTCGGCCAGCGCGGAGACATGCACCAGGCCATCCTGGTGAACGCCGATATCCACGAAGGCGCCGAAGTTGGTCACGTTGGTGACGGTGCCTTCCAGGATCATGCTTTGTTTCAGATCCTTGAGGGTTTCCACTCCTTCCTTGAGTGCCGCCGCCTTGAATTCCGGGCGCGGGTCACGGCCGGGTTTTTCCAGCTCGCTGAGGATGTCAGTGACGGTGGGCAGGCCGAAGTTGTCGTCGGTGAATTCGGCGGCGTTGACCTTCTTCAGGAAGGGCACATCACCCACCAGATCCTTCAACGGGCGACCATGCTTGCCGGCGATTTTTTCCACCACCGGGTAGGCTTCCGGGTGCACTGAGGAACTGTCCAGCGGGTTCTCGCCGTTCATGATGCGCAGGAAGCCGGCGGCCTGTTCAAACGTTTTGTCGCCCAGACGCGGCACCAGTTTCAGGTTGGCGCGGCTGGCAAAGGCGCCATTCTTTTCCCGGAAGGTAACGATGTTGCCGGCGATGGTGCTGTTAAGGCCGGCAATGCGGGCCAGCAGCGGGGCGCTGGCGGTGTTCACGTCCACGCCCACGGAGTTCACACAGTCTTCCACCACGGTATCCAGCGAGCGGGACAGTTTTACCTGGCTCACGTCGTGCTGGTACTGGCCCACGCCGATGGCTTTCGGATCGATCTTCACCAGCTCGGCCAGCGGATCCTGCAGGCGGCGGGCAATGGAGACGGCGCCACGGAAGGACACGTCGAGTTCCGGGAATTCCCGGGCGGCCAGTTCCGAGGCGGAATACACGGATGCGCCGGCTTCGGAAACGATGATTTTCTGGATCGGCTGGTCTTTGAGCAGCTTGACCACTTCGCCGGCCAGCTTGTCGGTTTCCCGGCTGGCGGTGCCATTACCGATGGCGATCAATTCCACGCCATGCTGTTTGCTCAGGGCAGCCAGTTTGCTGAGGGACTGGTCCCACTGCTTTTTCGGCTGGTGCGGGAACACGGTGGTGTGCTCCAGCAGCTTGCCGGTGGCATCCACGACCACCACTTTCACCCCGGTACGCAGACCCGGATCCAGACCCATGGTGCACTTGGGGCCGGCGGGGGAGGCCATCAGCAGGCTTTTCAGGTTACGGGCAAACACCTGAATGGCTTCCTCTTCACCCATTTCCCGCACCCGGCCGAGCAGCTCGGTTTCCAGATGGGTATTGAGCTTGATCTTCCAGGTCCAGCGCATCACTTCCTTGAGCCAGTCATCGGCGGCGCGGCCGGCGTGCTGCCAGTCGGCCACGGCGGTGACCATGGCTTCGCAGGGATGCGGCTGGGCATTCTCCAGCTCTTCCGGCAGCACCATGGAGACATGCAGGATGCCTTCATTGCGGCCCCGGAACAGGGCGAGGGCGCGGTGGCTGGGGATGCTTTTAAGGGTTTCGCTGTGGTCGAAATAGTCGCTGAACTTGGCGCCGTCTTTTTCCTTGCCGTCGACGACTTTGGCCTGGATGTGGCCCTTGTCCCAGAGGAAGGTGCGCAGGCGGGTGAGCAGCTCGGCGTCTTCGGCGAAGCGCTCCATGAGGATCTGTTTGGCACCGTCCAGGGCGTCCTTGGCGGTGGCAATCTTGTGTTCCTCGTTCAGGCAGCCGGCGGCCAGTGCTTCCGGCTCCTGGGTAGGATCATTCATCAGGCTGTCTGCCAGCGGCTCCAGACCGGCTTCGCGGGCAATCTGGGCGCGGGTGCGACGCTTGGGCTTGTAGGGCAGGTAGAGATCTTCCAGCCGGGTCTTGGTGTCAGCGGCCTTGATCGCCTTTTCCAGTTCCGGGGTGAGCTTGTCCTGCTCGGCGATGCTTTTCAGGATCGCCTCGCGGCGCTCTTCCATTTCGCGCAGGTAGCGCAGTCGTTCTTCCAGGTTACGCAGCTGGGTGTCGTCCAGACCGTCGGTTACCTCTTTGCGGTAACGGGCGATAAAGGGGACGGTGGCACCGTCGTCGAGCAGGCCTACGGCAGCGTGGACCTGGCGTTCCTGACAGCCGATTTCCTCGGCGATAATCTGTTCAATACTGCGCATGACATTTCCTGGCTGCGTGCGGCCTGCAGACGTATTGCGTGCAGGCGTAAAACAAAACGACCGAAATCATAGGCAATGATCCCGGTCGTTAACAGATTGACTTGTCGAAGCGGCTATGTTGCGGGGCTGGACTAGCCCAGCACTTCGTTGATCTTGGCGATCAGCTCGGCTTCCTTGGGCGGCTTAATGATGTAGCCGGCGGCCCCCTGGCGCTGGCCCCAGACCTTGTCGGTCTCCTGATCCTTGGTGGTGACCAGGATCACCGGAATCTGTTCGGTGGCCGGGTCACGGGTGATTTTGCGGGTGGCCTGGAAGCCATTCAGTTCCGGCATCACCACATCCATGAGAATCAGGTCAGGCTTTTCCTCACGGGCTTTTTCGATACCTTCCATACCATTGGTGGCGGTAATGACCTCATGACCTTCGCCCTGAACGATCTTGACCAGATTGGTCAGTTGAGTCGGCGAGTCGTCCACCACAAGAATTTTGGCCATGTTGCTCTCCTCGCGCCGATCCTGCTGTGCTTCGGCGGTACTTTGTTTTTGTCTGTTTTACTTTCAGACGCGAATAATACCAGTCACTGGTCAAAAGGTAAGCTGTCGAATTATGGCACTGTGATGCCGTTTTCGGTCAGCGTGTCAGGGTATGGGCGCTGCGCCGACTCCATAACAGCAATGGCAGTACGATCACGGCAGTGAAAAGGCTCCAGCCTGCCTGTGACCAGAACGCGCCAGCCAGCAACTCTCCCTGCAGGCCTGCCAGTGGCGCCAGTGCTGCTATCAGCAGACTGCCGAAACCTGTCACCAGCAACCAGTGTACAGCCAGCCTGGTGGCCCGCTGACGGCGGCGGAACAGGTGCCACAGGAAGGCGGCACCCAGCCCCATCATCACCAGCCACAGCAGCGCGGAAGGCGCTATCAGCAGCGGCCCGGCATCGGCTTTCAGTGCCTGCTGCAGCAGCGGTAGTTTGCCCAGTATTGTCAGTAACAGCCAGGGACCGAGAATCATCACCCACCACAGGTGCCCACCCAGCCCCTGGGGACCGGCTTGCTGGCGGTAATGGATCGGGTCGAAACGCCAGGCGCGGCGGGCCAGTTCGCCCCAGTTGGCCGGCGCCAGGTGCGGCCCCAGGCCGCGGAAACGGTCGCGCTGCTCCTCGATCAGCATCAGCATGGCCGGCACCACCAGCAGGATCAGTACGGTGCCGAACAGCAACCCGAAGACAATGCTCACCGCCATGGGCTTGAGAAACTGGGCCTGCAGGGAGCTTTCGAACAGGATCGGAGTAAGGCCGGCGATGGTGGTGATGGAGGTCAGCAGCACCGCCCGCAGTCGCCGCACACAGGCCTCCACGATGGCCTCGAACCGTTCCATGCCTTCGGCCACCAGTTGCTGGTAGAAACTCACCAACACGATGGAATCGTTGACGATAATGCCGGACAGGCCGAACAGCCCCATGGCCGAGAACATGGAGAACTTGATGCCGAACGGTGCGGTGAGGATATGCCCGATCACGGCGCCGGTGAGGCCGAAGAAAATGGCGGTCATGATGGCCAGGGGCCAGGAGTAGGAGCTGAATACCCAGGCCAGTACCACGTAGATCAGCGCCAGGCCGAGCAGGGCGCCGGTGGCCATGTCCTTGAGGTTGTCGGCCTGTTCCTGCAGCTTGCCCTCGTAGCCGACGCCGATGCCGTATTTGGCTTTCAGGTCGGGCA
>OJAU01000420.1_pt1 | contig 18993 bp, 22 predicted proteins | sample 1589791 | NCBI WGS metagenome assembly OJAU01 (sample SAMN05416849, study PRJEB24817) | seawater metagenome | isolation source: Sea water | place: Canada:Atlantic | collected 2013-07 | reverse complement strand
GCACTTTGCTTAGGGGTTAAGGGGAAACGCCAGTCTCCCCTACCCACACAAACGCACAGCGTTTGTATAAGTGGGCACTTCGTGTCTTGCTCTCTACATCTTCTGTAGCCTAAAAGCAACTCAAGACGGTGGCAAAGGAGACCAGAATGGCGCGGACAATAGATCAGCAGATTGCATCAACTCAGGCAAAGTTGGCTCGTCTTAAAACCCGCCAGAAAGCCAGCGAGACGCGGCGCAAGATCATCGTCGGGGCCATCGTTACAAGTGCCGCCTTGAACGATCCAAAGATTGCACGCTGGATGGCATCCACTCTGCGCAAGAATGCCACCCGTGAAGTCGATCAGAAAGAGCTGGTTGGTTTGCTGGACGAACTGGATCAGGAAGCGGCCAAGGCGGATCAGACATGAGCAAGGATCCGTTTCAGGAACTGGTGGATGAGCTGACCGCCCTTCGCCGCAGCGTCGAGCACCTTTCCCGCACCAGTCTCGACAAAGACGAAGCGAAAAAGCTGAACCAGATCGTGACGGCAGCAGTCATGAAAATGGCAAAGGCGGCAGAGGATGCGCCGGGGGACATTCAGGAGGCTCTGGAAACTGACCGCGACCAGATGGCCCGCAGCGCCACACAAGCCGCAACGAAGGCCGCTGAGAGTGCTATGGCCGGAATCCGGCACGACCTCGACAATGAGCGCGCAAAGCTCTCACAGGCCGCAGGAGAGGCCCGTAGGGAGGCGTGGCGCTGGTTTGGCGGATTCTGGGTGTGGTTGGTATCTGTCGGGGTCACAGGGGTGGTAATTGGCGTACTAGGGATGGCGTGGATACAAGGACGAGGCGATGCCCGCGAGTTTGGGCAGTTTCCGCGCATCTATTGCAGTCCGGCGGGTGGCGAAGATTTGAGCAACACGGCTGGTCGAGAGGGCTGCATGTTCTGGTACGATTGATCAGCTCGGCCATGCCTCGGCAGACCAGTCGCGCGATGTGTGAATGACTCGGACAATCGCGATTTCTTCTTCGCCGCCTGTCTGCGTGATCGCGTAGGCGAGAATGTAGGACAGGCCCGTCACTGATTTCTCATAGGTGCCTGTCACCCGTCCGGGGCGCCCTATCGGCATGTCGCCAAGGGCCAGCGCCGTCTTGTCCAGGGCATCGGCCACGCGATGGGCCGCTGACGGATTGTCGGTGGCAATGTAGGCAACCTGCTCTGCAAGATCGGCCAACGCATCGTTTGACCAGCGAACGGGTCGGCTCACGCAGTGTCGCCTGCCGCCGCGTCGATCACCTGCCGCAAGGAGGCCATTGCATCTTCATGGCTGACCGTCCGTCCGGCCTCCACGTCAGCAAGCCCGCGTTCAATGCCTTCGATGATCGCCAGTTCGCGGTCCACGTAGGTTCCCACCGCTTCTGCCGCCAGAAAGGATCGGCTGCGCCGTGTCCCATCCGCCAACCTTCCCAGCTTTGCCTTGAGCTGCGGATCGAGCCGGATCGTCATTGTGGTGCTGGCGGTCATTTCATCACCTTCTAAGCATGTGTACATCTGAACACATACACCGTTTCAAGGGTTTCGAAAAGAGCGGATCAAGGAAAACCCCTAGTGTTAATAGTGTTACCTACGGAGTAAGTTACGGATTCAACAACCTCTTGCCCTGATTGAACTAAAGTAGCCTCCGGGTTCCGAAAGGGTCAAACTTTGGTTCCGAAAGGGTCAAACTTTGGTTCCGAAAGGGTCAAACTGGCTTTCCTCGCAATTTGGTTCCTGATAGGTCAAACTCGAAAGTTCCTGATAGGTCAAAGATTCGCTGATGAGCTTGCTGCCAGATCGCCACCCAAACCTTGATTTCTTTGTCCTCGATATCGCGGATGCGGTGCCGAAGGACGACATGGCCTCGATGGAGCATCCACTGTTCTCGCTGGCGACGAAACCGGACATGCGGCACCTCGAATATCGCAGCGGCGACAACATTCTGAAAATCCGGCCGTCCGGCCTCGGCCTGCCCACCATCTTTGATAAGGATATCCTGATCTTCACGATCAGCCAGCTCATGCACCGCAAGAACCGGGGCGAGGCGATCGGGGATACCGTGCGCTTTTCTGCCCGCGAGCTGTCGGTTGCCACCAACCGCCCAATCGGCGGAAACCACTACAAGCGCCTCGAAGATGCCTTTGCCCGCCTCCAGGGTGCGCAGTTCGTCACCAACATCAGGTCCGGTGGCAAGATCGAGACGCGGATTTTCTCGCTCATCGATGAGGGCGGTTTTGTGCGCACAGACGACGAGCGGTTCCGCCTGGACTACTGCGAGGTGAAACTGTCGCGCTGGCTCATGCGGGCCATCGAGTCCGACCAGGTCGTCACGATCTCGAACGACTACTTCCGGCTGCGTCGCCCACTGGAACGCCGACTCTACGAGATCGCGCGAAAGCATTGCGGCAGCAAGCCGAAGTGGCAGATCGGGCTGACGACGCTCCAGAACAAGACGGGCAGCAACGCCCCCGTCAAACGGTTCCGACACAATCTGCGCGAGATTATCAAGGCGGACGTGACGCCGTTCTACCGCTTCGAACTGGACGATGCTGACCTCGTGATCGTCCGGCCCCGCCAGTCCAAGGCGCAAATCACCCCCGCCATTACCCTGCCCGACTGGGCTGAGGAAAAGGCCCGCGCCGTGGCACGGGAGAAGGGCCGAGATTACTACGCCCTCCGCGCTGAGTGGTTGGCCTTCGCGCAGGCGGAAACAGCCAAAGGCAATCCGCCGAAGAACGCAGGCGCTGCATTTTTGGCCTACTGCGGGAAACAGAGTAGCCTGCGTTAACCGGGGTTTGAATTGTCTCGATCAGGTTTCCTTAGCGTTGCGACACGCAACAGGATATCCTGTTGCGCAACAGGCAAGAAGAAACGGGGCGCAACGGTATGAAATATTCACTATCCGAGGCAGCGAAAGCCACAGGAAAAAATAAGACAACAATTCAGAGAGCCATCAAAAATGGCAAGATTTCAGCGGCTAAAGGTGACAGTGGCTCATATGAGATCGACCCATCCGAGTTGCATCGCGTTTTCCCGCCCGCCGCTACGCAACGCGATGCGCAACACCTACAAAGCAACGGCACGCAACAAGGCAAAGCTGCCTATATTAACAGTAACTTGGCCCGCGTTCTTGAACTGGAAAAGGAGCTGGCGGTCGTGCACGAGAGGGCCAATGGGCTGGAAGCTCAAAAGGATCAGATGGTGGACACGATCAACGATCTACGGAAGCGCCTAGACAGTTCCGAAGGGCGCGTGACAGTACTCTTGGCTGACGACAGGCCTAAGCGTAGCCTCTTATCCCGCCTGTTCAGCCGATAGAGTTTGGAGGATGCATCGTCATCGTGACACTGTAAGCTGCCTGTCCAGCCTGCCCTCTGATTTCCTCTAGAGCATCGGAGTTCATCGCCTCTGCGGTCAAATCAGCGATCCTTTCAGGATCAACCTCATCCAGACGTTCCAAATCCTTGAGCCGCCGAACGATGAAGGCCGCTCCCATACTAAACATCTCAACGTGGCTTAACTTAACCCCAAGGGCTTGAACCGTACCGTCAAAAGCTCCCAAAGCAGCGGCGGAAAACTCTTCATCATCGACCTCACGCTTTATTGCGCTCAAGAAGGCCGAATGAGCTATGCTGGCGGCGACATACAAATCCTCGCGCTCGTCTTCATCACACTTCAAATCGTCACCTTCCGTATTCGATGACGGACCACGAGCACAATCAACCTCATGGGCATAATCTGCTTCGAGATCGTCCCGTCGCAAGGGAACGATGAAATCATTCTTTGATTGGGGGTCCATCGCACCTGCGCAAAACGCGCTGATGACAAATGCGATGCCAATCGGCAGCAGGAACGCTAATAGAAGAAATCCGACCACCAAGAACAGCCACCAGTGAGCCCTGAAAATAGGCATGGCTCCAGTCTTTTGCAAAAGCTGCATCTGAACATTCCACCAATATCGGCCGACCACTGAGACGCTGGAGGCAACGGCAGATACGCCGTCCATGGCTGCGCCATAGGCGACATGAGAGTCTGGTTTCTTGTCATTGTTGTGCATTTGGCGTCACCTAGCCGCTTTCACAGCGCGTCTCTTGGCAAGGAAACGCCCCATCAAGAACCAGCCAACCGTCCCCCAAAAAAGCGCGATAGCAATAAAGATCGGGGCAAACCGTGACGTAGGCGATACCAGTAATAACAACACTACGTTTAGCGCACCAAATCCTGCAGACCAAAGCATGGCGCGCTTAAATGACTTCGCAAAAATTCCGGATAGAAGTCCGCCGACTCCTCCAACGTCAAGAGACATGCCAAGCAAAATAGCGATCATGTTCATGTAGTTTCTTCCTTCTCAGGCAGCTATAGCCTCTTAGCTTCCTGTTTATTAATCCAGTTTTGCGCTTCCTCCTCAGTCGCAAAAGCCAGGTCCGCATTGCGATGCAACCGTTCTTCTCCGTCCACTGAAATCACGTCCCAGATTTCATAGAAAATAGACTGGGTTCCGTCAGGTGCCGTAATGTTGGCAACCCTCTGAATTTCGAATTTCTGGCCCATATCGACCCCTTCTTACCAGTACGTTACTGAAGACGCTCCGCGATCCAGAGCTTGATTAGCGATTGCCGCGTCACGCCGAGGTGCCGAGCCTGCTTGTCCAGACCCTCGACGACCCACGCCGGAAAATCCACGTTCACGCGCTTGGGCTGGTCGTTCGGGCGGCGCGCCTGAGACCAGTCGATTGCACCGCTCACGTCCTCACCCGCGTCGAATTTCTTGTCGAATTCAGTTGTCTTCATAATAGCTGATCTCCTCTTTTCGGGCACGGCGCACCGAGATGATGCGCACTGCGTCACCTCGCGGCGTCCAGACGGCTGCCCAGTGCTTTCCCTCGATCTTCCCGATCGACAGGAAGCGCGGTTCGCCCTCGGTCTTGGCGGGCGCTTCGAGCATCCACGGGTCATCCCAAAGGGCCTGTGCCTGATCGAAGTCAATGCCATGCTTCGACAGATTCGAGGCACTTTTGGCAGGGTCATACTCAAAACTCATGCCTAGATATGGTATAATAATTATCCATTTTCAAGCATGTCTCTGTGTTGGCCACCCCCGCCAGTTCGGACCGGAGACCTCCGAATATCGGAGGGCCGAACTGGCTCTATAGCCCGTGGCCCAGCCCGCGGTCGCGCTCGGCAATGCTGTCCCGTTCCTTTTCGATCTCCTGCTGGCGCGTCAGCTCGCGTTCCTGCGCCGCGTCCAGCTCGGCCTGCCGTTCCTCGGCTTCGCGACCATCGCGCAGCGCGGCGGCGCGATCCGCAAAACCCTCACGATCAACGCCCTCGGCTGCTTCGCGCATCCGTGCTGCAAAATCCCGTGGGGCCTCCCGCTCTGGCACATCGACACCCTGTTCTTTTTCACGGCCCTGCCGCGCCTCCCACGCCTGCCGCAACCGCGTGGCGAAATCGGGTTCTTCCTCTCGGCCGTCACGCCCACCCGCAAGCGCCAGCTCGGACTGCCCCGACCCCAACCGGTCCATGACGCGCTCTGCTGCACGGTCCAGCCAATCGCGCACCTGTCCGGTCAGTTCCTGCACCACCTGTCTGACTTCGGCGGCACGATCCTTGACCTCGTGCCAGACGCGGACGGCGGCAACCTCGATCCCACGCTCCTTGAGCTGCCACGCCCCCAATGAGAGCTGGGGCAGGGGCGAGCGGTCCAGCGACATCGCCCGCACGGTCTCATGCAGCTCCGCGCCCTCGTCGCCGCGCTCCCGCGCCGCCGATGCCAGCTCAAGCGCCTCGTCCCGCTGGGCCTCCAAGGTCCGGTGATCCACGCGATCCTCGATGCCGGCGCGCTTAAGGGCGATGTTGCTGTCCCGCGCCCAGGCTTCGCGCCAGCCTTCCAGAACCTCGACCTTGTTCCAGTCGCGGTTTTTGGTGGTGAAGCCCTCGGGGCCAATCTCGCGGGTGGTCAGCAGAATGTGGGCATGGTGATTGCGATCATCGCCATCGCGCCCTGGCGCGTGCAGGGCGATATCCGCGATCATGCCACGGTCCACGAACTGTTCCTGGGCGAAGTCCCGGACCAGCTCGACACGCTGCGCATGGGTCAGCTCGGCAGGCAGGGCCACGCGCACCTCGCGGGCGACCTGGCTGTTCTTCCGGGTCTCGGCTTCCTCGACGCGGTTCCACAACTCGGATCGGTCGCGGCCCCAATCCGGTGCATGATCCGGGGCGAGGATTTCGGTGTGATCGACACCGCCCCGCGCGGCGTAATCGAAGGTCAGCCCGGTGCGGCGGTCTTCGATACGCTCCGCCACACGATAGGCAATAGCCGCTGTGGCGCTGCGGCCCTGACTGCGGGAAATCATCGAAGCTCTGAGATGATAGATTGCCATTCGGTGCCGCACTTCGCTTAGGGGTCGAGGGGAAACGCCAGTCTCCCCCGCCCACACAAACGCGCAGCGTTTGTATAAGTGGGCACTTCGTGTCTTGCACCTTGCCTCAACCTTTGCCAGAAATCAACAGATGTCAGGAACGCGGAGGTCAGAATGGCGCGGAGTATTGATCAACAGATTGCAGCGACGCAGGCCAAGTTGGCTCGTCTGAAAGAACGCCAGAAGGCCAGCGAAACTCGCCGCAAGATCATCGTCGGATCAGTGGCAATATCCAACGCGCTGAAAGACCCGGAAAAGGCCCGCGCCCTCGCCGCCCTCCTGCGTCGGGCCGTCACCCGCGAAGTCGATCAGAAAGAGCTGGTCGGATTGCTGGAAGAACTGGATGGCGTCGCTGCGAAGGCGGAACGTCCATGAGCGTCAAAGACCCCTTCCAGCAGCTCGTTGATGAAATCACCCTGATCCGGCAGGACATGGAACGCCTGAAGCGGACCAGTCTGGACAAGGAAGATGCCGAAGCCCTGCACGAAATGCTGGCCGAGGGTGTGGATCGGATGTGCAAGGTTGGCCCCGAAGTCCAGAAAGCCGTCGAGATGCGTTTGCTGGGGGTTGCGGCAGTGCTCCGGGAAGAGACCGCCAAAGCCGCTGCGAGCGCCGCTGAGGGGGCTATCGCGAAAACCCGGACCGAGAGCCTCGAAGCCGCCCGGAGCCTCTCACAGGCCGCCGGAGAGGCCCGCAGGCAGGCGTGGCGCTACTTTGGCGGGTTCTGGGTGTGGTTGGCCTCCATGCTCGCCACAGGGGCCGTTCTGGGCCTTCTGCTGGCCTATGGCATGGAAACGGCCAAGTCGGCCCTCTCGGTCGATGATCTGGTGCGCTACAACTGCGGTAGATCGTGGTTCGGTGGGCAGGTCGTGGACCAGGACAACGGATCCAGCTTCTGCGCCTTCTGGATCAGGCAAGTACCGCAAGGGGAGAATTGAGGAGCCACCGACCTCCTTCCCATTCTCAGCACAATCCGACCGTTGCCACAGGCGTTGAAAGGCGAGATTGGGGATAACCCTTCCCCTCCCTGCCTGACCCACCCCATCCGGTTGGCGTTTCGCCAGCGGTATGTACGAACATCATCAGCAATGGTGCGAAAAACGCACTGACAGATAAACAGGCTCCTCCGTCGCCTGTGTCAGTCAAAAACTCCACCCCCGCCCGATCGTTCGCCAGCTTACTGACGAGCGCTACCGATCGAACGAGCGTGGATTTTTTGCCCTCCTATAGATCATTAGAAGGCGGAAAATTTCGAGCCAATAAAAACAAGGACTTAAGGGGGGGGGGTAGGTCACAGCTGTGACCTACCCCTAGCTCATAGCTGTGACCTAGGTCTGCTCGAAATTTGAACAAGCTTGACCGATATTTGACGGGTCAGTATGGTCGAAATTAGAGCAGCCAGATAAAGATATGCTGCAGATTTAACTGATATTTGAACATGGATGAGCTAGGGGTAGGTCATGGATGAGCTAGGGGGAGAACGGGCAATGCTTCCGGCAAAGAAGCAGCGGGGACACTTCGTCCAAACCGACCGCGCAGCGCATGAAGCGTGGGGTCGGCTGGCAGTTAAGTCGCCCGCTGCCGGGGCGTTGCTGCATGTCCTGGTGGCGAATGTCGGGGAACAGAACGCTATCGTCGCCTCGCACAAAGTGCTCGCAAAACTCATGGGTTCCTCGCCTGCAACAGTGAAGCGCGCCATCAAGATACTGGAATCCGGGAACTGGGTCGAAGTTGTCCAGATTGGCGCAAGTGGCACGGTAAACGCCTATGTTCTGAATAGCCGCGTGGCGTGGACAGAAGGCCGTGACAAGCTCCGGTATTCGCGCCTGCAAGCCGAGGTTCTGGTCAGCGAGGATGAACAACCCGCTGGTGCTCTCGATGCGGCCAAGGAAGAGTTGCACCGCCTGCCCCGTGTCGGTGAGCTTCAGCTTCCAGCCGGTCAAGGTTTACCACCCGTTTCTCAGCCATCCTTTCCCGGTCTAGAACCAAGCTTGCCCGCCTTTGGCCATCCTACTGAAGATAGCGAATAGGGGTATTCACCGTGGCTAATGTTTCCATCCGTGAGGCGGTAAAGATTTACCAAGTATCCCGCCCAACACTCACAAAAGCACTGAAAACCGGCAAAGTTTCTGGTGTTCAGGATGGGAAAGGCCAGTGGCAAATTGATCCTGCAGAACTTGCCAGAGTTTACCAGCCACGGACGGAAAGCGCGAAAACAGGTGGACAAGATGAACCAGATAACTTTACCAACAAGAACACCCACTTGCCCGGTGAAGTTAATACGCTGAAAGCACAGTTGGCAGAGGCCGAACAACGCGCCGCCGTGGCCGAGGCACTGGCGGAAGAGAGGGGGAAGCACATCGAGGACTTGCGCCGGATGCTGCCTGCCCCGCAAGAGGCACAACGCCCCGGCTGGCGCTGGCCGTGGAAAAGGTGACGGAACAGAATGGCAGAAGAAACCCCACCGCCGCGCGTTGCGCCAACCGTCAAGAGTGCTCCGCGCATCCGTCAGGTGTATTGGTGCAAGCTACCCGACGACGCCCAGTTGCCCGAGTTCTGGAAAACACGGCCCGTGCTCATCATGTCGCTGAAAACGACCCTTCACGGCAAAGTCACAGTGCTGCCTTTCTCTACCAAGTCGCAGCCTGACAACCCACATGCTTACCCTATGCAGTCCCCGCTACAGGCGAAACAAGCGTGGGTGATCTGTGACCACCTGATGACGGTGGCCGTAAGCCGCCTAAGTCCACCTGGGCGAGTGATCCCGCGCATTTCCGAAGCCGATTTCGAGCACATTAAAGAGCGCGCGCTCAAGAATCTCCCATACTGAAAATCTTGACTCTGTGGCCACAGGATGCTACCTAAGGAGCCAGATACGGCGCGGGCAACCGTGACCGCTTCCCTTAGGTGGGAAATAGATGCGAAGGGGTGGCTAGTCCGCCCCTTTCGTTTTTTAGACCTTCTTCATGAAATATCTACCGTGTGAGTTCCGTCAGCAACTAGGTGCGCCGATAGCAAGGGCATCGAGCGTGAAGACCTCAAATATCGGAACGCTCGATGCCCTTGCGGGTTCAGTAAAGCAGCCGTTCATGCAGAGCGCGGCGAAATCTGACTCGAGCCCTTACTTCGGGATTTCTGCGATGCAGCCAACGGCGGCTCTTGGGTTTGACACTTGAAGCGATGGCATCTAGAAAAGTAATTCAGGGGTCCGCAAGAACCCCGTGAGGCGCCAGCCCAATCTTGCATCCTTCCAGTTCTCGCTCTTTGCATGGAGGATGCTTTATGGCGTCGTACAATGAAATCCCCGTATCTGCTCTGGCCCGTCTGATTGGGACTCCCTATTGTCCAACCCTTCTCGATGTGCGCATCGATGAAGATTTCGACGATGATCCAAGACTCATTCCCGGAGCTTACCGCCACCCGTTCAATTCTGTCGTTGATCTGGCCGAAACGCTCAAAGACCGGTCAGTGGTGGTCTATTGTCAAAAGGGCCTCAAGATTAGTCAGGGAGCTGCGGCCTTGCTGCGCGCTTCAGGAGTTAATGCAGAAGTCCTTGAAGGCGGGCAATTCGCATGGAGAGACGCGAAGCTCCCGTTGGTGATAACGGACAAACTGCCGCCGCTTGACGCGTTGGGTCGCACAGTGTGGGTGACGCGCCATCGTCCAAAAATCGACCGGATTGCCTGTCCTTGGCTCATTCGTCGTTTTATCGACCCAAAGGCACAAATCCTGTTTGTTGCCGCCTCACAGGTGGGCAACGTGGCTGAGCGCTTCAATGCGACCCCATTCGACATCGAGGATGTGTTTTGGAGCCATCGCGGCGAAACCTGCACGTTCGATACCATGATCGAGGAGTTCGGCATCGGCCATGAGGCGCTTGAGAGATTGGCCGTGATCGTGCGCGGGGCCGACACCAACAGACATGATCTGGCACCGGAGGCTGCTGGCCTTCTGGCAGCATCTTTGGGTCTGTCACGCATGTTCCGCGATGATCTGGAACAACTAGACGCGGGTATGCTGCTTTACGATGCCTTTTACCGATGGGCGCGTGACGCGACGAGCGAAGGGCATGACTGGCCTGCTGCTTCGACAAAGGCTTGAGTCATGAGCAGTATGAATGATGTCCAGACGGACCTGGCTCCGTCTCTCTCCGACGCGACCCGCGTGTGGTGGAAAATCGGAATCTTGTCCTTCGGCGGTCCTGCCGCCCAGATCGCACTGATGCATAAGGAGGTCGTCGAAGACCGTAGCTGGCTCTCCGAGCAGCAATTCCTGAATGCGTTGAGCCTTTGCATGCTGCTGCCCGGTCCGGAGGCGATGCAACTGGCCACATATGCCGGGTGGCGGCTTCACGGCACAATTGGCGGCCTTATCGCCGGGTTGCTCTTTGTCGTTCCCGGCGCGGCCGTGATCATGGCGCTTGCTGCGATCTACAGCATCTATGGCAATGTGCCACTGGTCGAGGCGCTGTTTTACGGCATCAAAGCCGCCGTCCTGGTGATCGTCGTCGAGGCATTGTTGCGGGTCGCCAAGAAAGCGCTGTCGCAGAAAGTGCATTGGGTGATCGCCGCTCTGGCGTTTGTCGGGATATTCTTCCTATCGATCCCCTATCCGTTGATCGTTCTCATGGCGGGCCTGTTCGGCTGGTTCATGGGAACCGCAGACATGGATCGGCAAACCGTGGACATGGCGCATGTCTCGGTAGGCAAGACGGGCCTGACAATTGCTACCTGGATGGCGATCTGGCTTCTGCCATTGCTGGCCCTCGGTTGGCTGGGCGCGCCGGACCTTCTTGTCGAGGTAGGCAGGTTTTTTTCCACACTCGCCGTCGTGACCTTCGGCGGGGCATATGCGGTTCTCGCCTATATGGCGCAGGATGTCGTTGTTCAGTTCGGCTGGCTGACGGCAGGCGAAATGGTCGACGCGCTCGGACTGGCGGAGACCACGCCAGGCCCGCTCATCCTCGTAACGCAGTTCGTCGGCTTCCTCGCCGGGTTCAAGGAAGGCGGACTTCTGCTTGGCCTCAGCGCCGCCGTGGTGGCGCTTTGGGTGACGTTCGCGCCCTGTTTCCTATGGATATTTGCCGGTGCGCCCTACATCGAATGGATTTCGAACCAACCGAGGCTGAAAGGCGCGCTCAAGGCGATCACTGCGGCGGTCGTCGGTGTCATCCTCAATCTTTCGCTCTGGTTTGCGCTGCACGTGTTGTTCACCAATGTGAGCCGCGAGACCCTGGGCCCTGTGACCTTGTGGCGACCGGACCTCGCCACAATCGAATGGCTCGCCGTAGCGCTGTTTCTGCTCAGCTGCTTTCTAGCGTTCCGGCTGCACTGGGGGATTATCAGGATTTTGCTCGTTGCCGCGTTACTGGGGGCCGCTCTGAGACTTTTTCTGTGAGCCCCCCACCTTTTCCCACCAGATTTTCGACCTACTGAAAGGACATGAGATGACAGACACTCCCAAGCCCGCGCACGGACCGACCCAAGAGCACTTTGTGAGGGGACTTCCGTTCAAGGCGCACAAGATTGAGGGCTTCACGCCTGAACTCCTGGAGCACTACTACGAGGACACCTATGGTGGGTCCATCCGAACGTTGAATGAGGTCGAGACCAAGATCGCGGCCTCCCGGCGGGCGGGATCGCCGACAGCCGATCTTGGATCATTGATTGCGAAGCAAGCAAACCCTCCGATGGGGCCTAAGGCAAAGCGGACGTGCATTAACAGTTGGTGAAAGGCAGCAAAGTCCGCACAGCGGTTGTTCGCGAGCAGCGCAGCGAAGGTCTACAACCCGTAATCATGCCCTCGGTCGCGGCGGGCATGAACTTCGCGCTCCTGCTCTTGTTCCAGCTCCTTGGTGCGCTGCCGCTCCTGCTCCTGCGCGGTGTGCTGTTCCTCGGCCTCGCGGCCCTCGCGCAACGCGGAAACGCGATCTCCGAACGCCTCCCGGTCGATCCCGGTTGCCGCGGCCCGCAACCGCGCCGCCAGATCGTCCGGAACCTCCCGCTCTGAGGCATCGGCTTCATGCTGCTCCCGACCCTCTTTCCGACCTTCCCACGCTTCGCGCAGCCGCGTGGCAAGGTCGGGTTCCTGCTCCCGGCCCTCACGCCCTCCGGCAAGCGCCAGCTCGGATTGCTCCGGCCCGAGACGGTCCAACACGCGATCCGCCGCCCGGTCGAGCCAGTCGCGGACATGACCGGCCAGCTCGCGGGCGACCTCCATCACCTCAGCCGCGCGGGCCTTGGCCTCGTGCCAGGCCCCGACCCGCCCGACCTCGATGCCGCGTTCTTTCATCTGCCACGCGCCGGGGGAAAGCTGGGGCAACGGCGGTCGGTCCAGCTCAATAGCGCGCACCGTCTGCACCAGCTCCGCGCCCTCGTCGCCGCGCTCCCGCGCCGCCGATGCCAGCTCAAGCGCCTCGTCCCGCTGGGCCTCCAAGGTCCGGTGATCCACGCGATCCTCGATGCCGGCGCGCTTAAGGGCGATGTTGCTGTCCCGCGCCCAGGCTTCGCGCCAGCCTTCCAGAACCTCGACCTTGTTCCAGTCGCGGTTTTTGGTGGTGAAGCCCTCGGGGCCAATCTCGCGGGTGGTCAGCAGAATGTGGGCATGGTGATTGCGATCATCGCCATCGCGCCCTGGCGCGTGCAGGGCGATATCCGCGATCATGCCACGGTCCACGAACTGTTCCTGGGCGAAGTCCCGGACCAGCTCGACACGCTGCGCATGGGTCAGCTCGGCAGGCAGGGCCACGCGCACCTCGCGGGCGACCTGGCTGTTCTTCCGGGTCTCGGCTTCCTCGACGCGGTTCCACAACTCGGATCGGTCGCGGCCCCAATCCGGTGCATGATCCGGGGCGAGGATTTCGGTGTGATCGACACCGCCCCGCGCGGCGTAATCGAAGGTCAGCCCGGTGCGGCGGTCTTCGATACGCTCCGCCACACGATAGGCAATAGCCGCTGTGGCGCTGCGGCCCTGACTGCGGGAAATCATCGAAGCTCTGAGATGATAGATTGCCATTCGGTGCCGCACTTCGCTTAGGGGTCGAGGGGAAACGCCAGTCTCCCCCGCCCACACAAACGCGCAGCGTTTGTATAAGTGGGCACTTCGTGTCTTGCACCTTGCCTCAACCTTTGCCAGAAATCAACAGATGTCAGGAACGCGGAGGTCAGAATGGCGCGGAGTATTGATCAACAGATTGCAGCGACGCAGGCCAAGTTGGCTCGTCTGAAAGAACGCCAGAAGGCCAGCGAAACTCGCCGCAAGATCATCGTCGGATCAGTGGCAATATCCAACGCGCTGAAAGACCCGGAAAAGGCCCGCGCCCTCGCCGCCCTCCTGCGTCGGGCCGTCACCCGCGAAGTCGATCAGAAAGAGCTGGTCGGATTGCTGGAAGAACTGGATGGCGTCGCTGCGAAGGCGGAACGTCCATGAGCGTCAAAGACCCCTTCCAGCAGCTCGTTGATGAAATCACCCTGATCCGGCAGGACATGGAACGCCTGAAGCGGACCAGTCTGGACAAGGAAGATGCCGAAGCCCTGCACGAAATGCTGGCCGAGGGTGTGGATCGGATGTGCAAGGTTGGCCCCGAAGTCCAGAAAGCCGTCGAGATGCGTTTGCTGGGGGTTGCGGCAGTGCTCCGGGAAGAGACCGCCAAAGCCGCTGCGAGCGCCGCTGAGGGGGCTATCGCGAAAACCCGGACCGAGAGCCTCGAAGCCGCCCGGAGCCTCTCACAGGCCGCCGGAGAGGCCCGCAGGCAGGCGTGGCGCTACTTTGGCGGGTTCTGGGTGTGGTTGGCCTCCATGCTCGCCACAGGGGCCGTTCTGGGCCTTCTGCTGGCCTATGGCATGGAAACGGCCAAGTCGGCCCTCTCGGTCGATGATCTGGTGCGCTACAACTGCGGTAGATCGTGGTTCGGTGGGCAGGTCGTGGACCAGGACAACGGATCCAGCTTCTGCGCCTTCTGGATCAGGCAAGTACCGCAAGGGGAGAATTGAGGAGCCACCGACCTCCTTCCCATTCTCAGCACAATCCGACCGTTGCCACAGGCGTTGAAAGGCGAGATTGGGGATAACCCTTCCCCTCCCTGCCTGACCCACCCCATCCGGTTGGCGTTTCGCCAGCGGTATGTACGAACATCATCAGCAATGGTGCGAAAAACGCACTGACAGATAAACAGGCTCCTCCGTCGCCTGTGTCAGTCAAAAACTCCACCCCCGCCCGATCGTTCGCCAGCTTACTGACGAGCGCTACCGATCGAACGAGCGTGGATTTTTTGCCCTCCTATAGATCATTAGAAGGCGGAAAATTTCGAGCCAATAAAAACAAGGACTTAAGGGGGGGGGGTAGGTCACAGCTGTGACCTACCCCTAGCTCATAGCTGTGACCTAGGTCTGCTCGAAATTTGAACAAGCTTGACCGATATTTGACGGGTCAGTATGGTCGAAATTAGAGCAGCCAGATAAAGATATGCTGCAGATTTAACTGATATTTGAACATGGATGAGCTAGGGGTAGGTCATGGATGAGCTAGGGGGAGAACGGGCAATGCTTCCGGCAAAGAAGCAGCGGGGACACTTCGTCCAAACCGACCGCGCAGCGCATGAAGCGTGGGGTCGGCTGGCAGTTAAGTCGCCCGCTGCCGGGGCGTTGCTGCATGTCCTGGTGGCGAATGTCGGGGAACAGAACGCTATCGTCGCCTCGCACAAAGTGCTCGCAAAACTCATGGGTTCCTCGCCTGCAACAGTGAAGCGCGCCATCAAGATACTGGAATCCGGGAACTGGGTCGAAGTTGTCCAGATTGGCGCAAGTGGCACGGTAAACGCCTATGTTCTGAATAGCCGCGTGGCGTGGACAGAAGGCCGTGACAAGCTCCGGTATTCGCGCCTGCAAGCCGAGGTTCTGGTCAGCGAGGATGAACAACCCGCTGGTGCTCTCGATGCGGCCAAGGAAGAGTTGCACCGCCTGCCCCGTGTCGGTGAGCTTCAGCTTCCAGCCGGTCAAGGTTTACCACCCGTTTCTCAGCCATCCTTTCCCGGTCTAGAACCAAGCTTGCCCGCCTTTGGCCATCCTACTGAAGATAGCGAATAGGGGTATTCACCGTGGCTAATGTTTCCATCCGTGAGGCGGTAAAGATTTACCAAGTATCCCGCCCAACACTCACAAAAGCACTGAAAACCGGCAAAGTTTCTGGTGTTCAGGATGGGAAAGGCCAGTGGCAAATTGATCCTGCAGAACTTGCCAGAGTTTACCAGCCACGGACGGAAAGCGCGAAAACAGGTGGACAAGATGAACCAGATAACTTTACCAACAAGAACACCCACTTGCCCGGTGAAGTTAATACGCTGAAAGCACAGTTGGCAGAGGCCGAACAACGCGCCGCCGTGGCCGAGGCACTGGCGGAAGAGAGGGGGAAGCACATCGAGGACTTGCGCCGGATGCTGCCTGCCCCGCAAGAGGCACAACGCCCCGGCTGGCGCTGGCCGTGGAAAAGGTGACGGAACAGAATGGCAGAAGAAACCCCACCGCCGCGCGTTGCGCCAACCGTCAAGAGTGCTCCGCGCATCCGTCAGGTGTATTGGTGCAAGCTACCCGACGACGCCCAGTTGCCCGAGTTCTGGAAAACACGGCCCGTGCTCATCATGTCGCTGAAAACGACCCTTCACGGCAAAGTCACAGTGCTGCCTTTCTCTACCAAGTCGCAGCCTGACAACCCACATGCTTACCCTATGCAGTCCCCGCTACAGGCGAAACAAGCGTGGGTGATCTGTGACCACCTGATGACGGTGGCCGTAAGCCGCCTAAGTCCACCTGGGCGAGTGATCCCGCGCATTTCCGAAGCCGATTTCGAGCACATTAAAGAGCGCGCGCTCAAGAATCTCCCATACTGAAAATCTTGACTCTGTGGCCACAGGATGCTACCTAAGGAGCCAGATACGGCGCGGGCAACCGTGACCGCTTCCCTTAGGTGGGAAATAGATGCGAAGGGGTGGCTAGTCCGCCCCTTTCGTTTTTTCAGACCTTCCCCTTCATGAAGTTTCTGCCGTGTGAACTCCGTCAACAGCTGGGTGTGACGGTAGCAAGGGCATTGAACGTGGAGAACTCAAATATCGGAACGCTCAATGCCCTTGCGGATTCAGTAAAGCAACCATTCATGCAGAACGCGGCGAAATCTGGCTCCGAGCCCTTTTTTCCGTTTGTTTTGCGATGCAGCAAAGGTCTGTTCTGGAGCTTGACGGTTGCGAAACCCGAGTTTAGACAGGGGGTTCAGGGGTCCGCAAGAACCCCGTGAGGCGCCAGCCCAATCTTGCATCCTTCCAACCTGTTCAAGGAGGATGCTTTATGGCGTCATACAATGAAATCCCCGTATCGACATTGGCCCGCTTGGTGGGCACACCCGATTGTCCCGTACTGCTTGATGTGCGCATTGATGAAGACTTCGATGCGGACCCGCACCTGATCCCTGGCGCGGTGCGTCAACCATTTCTTGACGTGATTAAACTTGCCGACGATCTCACGGGCCGTCCGGTCGTTGTCTACTGCCAGAAGGGCCTGAAAATCAGCCAGGGTGCCGCCGCGTTGTTGCGATCAGCCGGTGCGAAGGCGGAAGTCCTCGAAGGTGGGCAATTCGCCTGGAGAGATGCCGGGCTTCCGATGGTCCTTGCGGAAAAGCTGCCGCCACTAGATGCCAGCGGACGCACAGTCTGGGTTACACGTCACAGGCCAAAGATCGACAGGATTGCCTGTCCCTGGCTTATTCGCCGGTTTGTCGACCCGAATGCCCAAATACTGTTTGTCGCCGCATCGCAGGTTGCCAGTGTCGCAGAGCGTTTCAATGCGACGCCCTTCGACATTGAAGACGTATTCTGGAGCCACCGCGACGAAAAATGCACGTTCGACACGATGATTGAAGAGTTCAGCATCAGTCATGATGCGCTTACGAGATTGGCCGTGATCGTGCGTGGTGCCGATACCAACAGGCATGATCTGGCACCCGAAGCGGCCGGACTTCTTGCCGCCTCACTGGGCCTGTCTCGAATGTATCGTGACGACCTGGAACAGCTCGAAGCTGGCATGATGCTCTACGACGCATTCTATCGGTGGGCGCGCGATGCCACGGATGAAGGGCATGACTGGCCCGCTGCATTGACGAAGGCGTAGGTTATGAGTGGTTCCAGTGACGTCCTGATGGACAAAACCCCGACGCTTGCGGAGGCGACACGGGTTTGGTGGAAGATCGGCATCCTGTCGTTTGGCGGTCCCGCCGCCCAGATCGCGCTCACGCACAAGGAGGTCGTCGAAGACCGCAATTGGCTCTCTGAGCAGCAGTTCCTGAATGCGCTGAGCTTTTGCATGCTCTTGCCCGGTCCTGAGGCGATGCAGTTGGCTACCTATGCCGGGTGGCGACTGCATGGCACGCTCGGCGGCTTGATCGCCGGGCTGCTGTTCGTCTTGCCCGGTGCTGCCGTGATCATGTTGCTGGCGACGATCTACAGTATCTATGGCGATGTACCGCTGGTGGAGGCGCTGTTTTACGGAATCAAGGCTGCCGTTCTGGTGATCGTGGTCGAGGCATTGTTGCGGGTCGCGAAAAAGGCCCTTTCGCAGCGCGCGCATTGGCTGATCGCGGCATTGGCGTTTATCGGGATATTCTTCTTGTCGATCCCCTATCCGTTGATCGTCCTAATGGCGGGCCTGTTCGGCTGGTTCATGGGAACCGTGGACATGGATCGGAAGGCCGTGGACATGGCGCACGTGTCGGTGGGTAAGACAAGCCTGACAATTATCACCTGGCTGGCGATCTGGCTACTGCCGCTGCTTGCCCTCGGATGGTTGGGCGCGCCGGGCATCCTGGTTGAGGTCGGCAGGTTCTTCTCCATGCTCGCCGTCGTGACCTTCGGCGGTGCTTATGCTGTTCTCGCCTACATGGCGCAGGATGTCGTTGTCCAATTCGGCTGGCTAACCGCAGGCGAAATGGTCGACGCCCTTGGGTTGGCGGAAACGACACCTGGCCCGCTTATCCTGGTCACACAATTCGTCGGGTTTCTCGCCGGTTTTAAGGACGGTGGGCTTTTGCTTGGCCTGAGTGCTGCCGTGGTGGCGCTTTGGGTCACCTTCGCCCCTTGCTTTCTCTGGATATTCGTTAGCGCACCTTACATCGAATGGATATCGAACCAACCACGACTGAGAGGCGCTCTCAAGGCAATCACCGCCGCCGTCGTGGGCGTCATCCTAAATCTTTCGATCTGGTTTGCGCTGCATGTTCTGTTCTCTGGCGTGAACCGGCAGAAGCTGGGACCCATAACGCTTTGGCGACCTGACCTTGCAACCATCGAATGGCTCGCCGTAGCCCTGTTCTTCCTCAGCGCCTTCCTGGCCTTCCGGCTGCACTGGGGGATCATTAGGATTCTGTTGGTGGCGTCGCTTCTTGGAGCTGGTTTGAGGTTGTTTCTCTGAGGTCTACCCGAAGAACATGAAAAACCCGGACCGCCTTTGCGATGTTGCCATACCCTGTCTCTTATACACATCTGACGCTGCCGACGATCTACTCTGTGTAGA
>OJAU01000412.1_pt1 | contig 19394 bp, 23 predicted proteins | sample 1589791 | NCBI WGS metagenome assembly OJAU01 (sample SAMN05416849, study PRJEB24817) | seawater metagenome | isolation source: Sea water | place: Canada:Atlantic | collected 2013-07 | reverse complement strand
GAGATGTGTATAAGAGACAGCATTTGGCCATCTTTAAATTCTAACGCTTCGGCCTCGACGTTTTCGTCGTAACGGGCTATCGCGCGCAGCTGACCTTTCTCGCTCGATTCAGCCTGAAGCAATGTCACATTGCCGGTTAAGCGTATTTGCAATGTTAATCTACCCGGAAACTTGAGGTTGCTGCTCAGCAAAGCTGTTGCCGCCATCAACTCACCAATCGCAATGGCAATCGGTTCTGGGTACTTGTGACGCTTTAAGACGCCCTGATAGCTGTCGTTTAGATGGGCAAGCTCGCCACGAATCGCGGTTTTATCGAAACTAAAGCGTTGCAGCGTATCGGCGCTGGCCTGTTGAGCAGACATTCTCAGAGATCCTGTTTGTTTTCAAAGCGGCGCATATCGCGACGTTCTTTTTTGTTGGGTTTGTGATCCGGGGCAGCTTGATGGGCGCGCACGACCTTGCGATATTCGGCTTTATCCATCCGCTCTTTGATACTTTCGGGGGTTTCTTTATAAAGAAGTTGCGCTTCAGGTGCGCCACGACGATGCTCTGACAGCGCAATAACCTCAACGATTTTTTCATCAAAGCCCTGGCGGATCGTCAGTTTTGCACCCACATCGATCGTCTTGCTGACTTTGCAGCGCTGACCATCGTAATGCACCTTCCCGCCCTCAATGGCCGCTTTCGCTAGCCCGCGAGTTTTAAAGAAACGTGCCGCCCAGAGCCACTTATCTAGGCGAATTTTTGTATGTGATTCTGTCATAAGTTCAATATGTGGTGGCGAAGGCAGCGTATTACAAGGTCATACATCATTGACATCAACGACTGCCATCAACCATTGTCGCTAGGGCTTACTTGTCTTTATTGAGTTGCAGCTCATCAAAATGATGAATGCCAGGGAACTGACTATCGGTGTTGGGTTCTTTCTGGCTATCTGGATGAAAGATGGTCAGTAACCAACGAACGCCCCATTTTGAGCCGGATTCTAATACCGCTTGGCTGTCGTCAATCAATAAGGTGCGTTCTGGGTTGAAGTCTTCTTCGCGATGCAAGTGATCCCAAAACGCTTGGCTTTCTTTTGGCTCTTTATAATCATGTGAGCTGATAACGCGGTCGACCATTTGATCTAAGCCGGTGCGCTCCATTTTCAAGTTCACACTATCGCGATGGGCGTTGGTAACAATCACGGTACGTTTGCCCAGCGCCTTCATGGTATCGAGAAAATCTTTCACATGCGGGCGGAAGCCAATGCGGTCTTGGACGTCACGCTTAAGTTCGGCAATCGGTAAACCTGTTAACTCAGTCCAGTGATCCAGACAGTACCAATTGAGCGTGCCACGCAAGCCAACGAAGCTTTTATTCAACTCCGCAAGGGCCTCTTCTTCGGTTAGACCGTGATGTTCGGCGTATTTACTGGGCACATGCTCAAGCCAGAAATAGTTGTCGAAATGTAGGTCCAGTAGAGTACCGTCCATATCCAGCAGAACCGTATCAATTTCTTGCCACTCTGGCATCGTCATGCGCTAATACCTTATGAAATACGTTTAGTCGCTATTAAAGCAGGGCTGTTATGCATAAAAAACCCGAAATCCAGCATCGCTCCATTGTCGCCGAAAGTCGCTTGTTTCGTATAGAGTCAATCGACTTAAGATTCAGCAATGGTGTCGAACGCACCTACGAACGACTGGTGCCGGGTGGCAGTGGTGCCGTGATGATGATTGCACTGCTCGATAACGACACCTTCGCGCTCATAAGAGAGTATGGCGGAGGCGTGGAAGATTACACCCTAACTTTGCCAAAAGGTGCAGTAGATTTAGGCGAAACCATGCGCGACGCTTGTAATCGCGAGCTTCAAGAAGAAATCGGCTACGCCGCGCGCGAATTTGTTTACCTAAAAAACATGAGCCTCTCGCCAAGTTACATGCGCGGCGGCATTGATGTCGTGCTGGCCCGTGATTTGTATCCGTCGGTACTGGAAGGCGATGAGCCTGAGCCACTAGAGCTCGTGCCGTGGAAATTTGCCGACTTACCAGAGCTGTATGCACGTAATGACTTTAACGAAGGCCGCGCCATTGGTGGCTTAGCGTTAGCGATGGAATATTTGGCTGGGCGGTTCGAGGGGCGGGTGCTTTGATGCGCAATTTGAAGTTGACTTAGTGCTATGTCTATACCAGAATCATCTTAACAACTAACCCTGTTGCCGGTGCGGATTGACCGCCTTGCTACAGGGAGAAAAAGCCGGCGCAAGCCGGTTTTTTCATTTAAGGGACAAGCTATGGATAAGCAGTTGCCGCTTCGTACTAAAGTGTACATTGATGGATATAACCTTTATTACGGTTGCTTGAAAGGCTCGCCATTTAAATGGCTAGACATATATAGGTTATTTAAGGATGAAATTCTTCCTTCGATAACTGTTGTGAACAGTCAGTCTAAGCCGTTATCAATAGTTCTCTGCAACGAAAGTCCTGTGAATTTTTTCACAGCTAAAATACTGGGCAATGCTGCCAGCTCACCAGACTCTGTATCTTCACAGGCTCGATACCATCAAGCATTAAAAAATTTATATCCTAATGAAGTTTCAATAGTCGAAGGGTATTACTCCATAAATAAAGTTTAAGCACGTAAAGTGTCTGACGTTGACTCTAGTATTAAACCCAAAGATTGTAGTGATGTAATCATCTGGAAAATGGAAGAAAAGCAAAGCGATGTAAATCTTGCTTTGCACGCCTATCATGATGCTATCGTTGGCAATATTGATCATGCTGTTTTTGTAACTAATGACACTGATATTTCTCCCGCGTTGAAAATGATTAAAGAAAATACATCTGTGCTTGTTGGGGTGGTTGTTCCTGTGCGCAACCCTGAAGAGCGCAGAGCAAATGCCGAGCTAACAAAATATGCGGACTGGAAAAGAACACATATCAATCAAGATGAGCTAGAGAGGTCTCAATTGCCACGAGTGATATCGGGACGTCGAAAAGCAACAGAAAAACCTGACTCTTGGTATGCGAATCCAGATAAGTTGAATGAAATTATAGAACTTGCAAAACCAGTATGTGGAGGAAGATCGAAGGTGTTTAAGTGGCTTGAAAAAGCGAACCCCCATATGCAAGGTCAATATCCAATAAAATTACTTCAAACAAACGAAGGTGCTGAGCTAGTTCTGGCATATGTGAAAAATTGGATTTCTGATTTAAAGAATAACTAGGATTGGTTCAAGGTCAGTGTCAGACCAAGCCTGAGCCACTCCACCTAGTTCTCATATGTATTGGCGTCTCATTAGGCTTCCAGCTCGAACAGTCCTTTCGATTCCCTGTTCAGTGAATATGCTAACCTGCAACCATCTTTTTCCGTGATCGAGAATGCTATGAGCGTTGAAGGCGCAACCCTGACCCAAGGCTCAGTGGGAAATCACTTGATTCGTCAGACCTTGCCTATGGTATTTGGGGTACTGGCGATTATGTCGGTCGGGTTGGTTGATGCTTATTATATTGGCCTTCTTGGCGATGCCCCGCTGACAGCGGTGAGTTTCATCTTTCCTGTGATTATGGCGTTGTCCTCATTGGGCATTGGGGTTATTGCCGGTATCGCTTCCGTTGTCTCACGCGCGTTAGGTGGCGGGAGCCGGATTCGAGCACAGAGCTTGGCCGGTTTTGGTTTGGTAGTGGCCATACTTTTTGGTTTGTTGATTGCCACCTTGCTGTATTTTTTCAAAATTCCGTTATTTCAATTAATGAATGCCTCCCCTGAGTTGATTGTATTAATTGATGCCTACATGACCCCGTTTGCACTTGGCTTCCCGGTATTGCTAGTAACTATGGCAGGCAATGGCACCTTGCGCGGGCAAGGGATGGCGGGCAAAGCTTCGTTGATTTTACTAACACTGGCACTAAGCAATTGGATACTTGACCCGATTTTGATTCATGGCATCGGAACGATTGAAGGGCTAGGGACGTTTGAAGGATTCGGCATAGAGGGTGCCGCCTACGCCACTATATCGGGTTGGTGTATTGGTGCGTTTGTGTCTTTGGTTTTGGTACAACGCAGTCCGCTGCGTTTGTCGTTGACCTCATTAAAAGAAGCGCACCCAACGACAGACTTAAAGGCCTTATTTAAAGTCGGCGGCCCCGCGGCGTTATCCAACTCAGTGAACCCGATGGGCTTGTCGATACTCACAGCGATGTTGGCGCAATACGGCGATGCGGCGGTGGCCGGCTTTGGGGCTGGTGGGCGTTTACAAAGTTTGGCCATCGTTCCTTTATTAGCGTTATCCAGTTCTATTGGTGCCATCGTCGGACAGAACTGGGGCGCAGGATATGGAGATCGTGCGCGGCGTGCGTTATGGTTATCCCTCGGTTTTTGTCTTGTTTATGGCCTAGTGGCAGGCACGTTATTGAGCTGGTGGAGCGAACCACTGGCGCATATCTTTACCGAAGATACCGACACGATTGATGCCATATCGTCGTACCTAGTTATTTCTGTTTGGGGATACGCCGGTTTTGGTGCGTTGATTGTTGTAAACGGCGCATTAAACGCCATGGATCGAGCAAACTTTGCATTAATGCAATCAGTTCTGCGCGTGACCGTCTTTATGATTCCCGTGGCGTGGGGCTTAGGCTTTTGGCTTGATGCTCGCTCTATTTATGCTGGTGAGTTAATCGCAAATTTATTAGGCGGTGTCGTGGCCGTACTGTTGGGGCGAGCTTTGTTGGATGATCGTTGGCTTAGACATCCCTCTGCTTGACTCTTATTCTGTGTATCGAAGGTAGATGAATATAGGTAAAAAAATAAGAAATTATCATTAGACTGAATTCTTCAGATCTTATACTTCTGGTAGCCCTGTTTAGGCCATCTTTGCTGAGCAATATCGACAAAGTCTACAGGACTTTGTTTTGATCTATGTGGTTAAATTTATTGCCATAAAATAATAAAAGATTTTACAGGAAAGCGTCAGGTTGTATTTCCTAGACTCGGCCTTTTATCTTTTTTATATAGAGGGCTGAAAACACATTGATGTAATATAAAAGGAAGGGTCATGGCTAATTTAACGCGACAGAAAAACATACGGGGCTTTACTTTAATCGAGCTTATTCTGGCTCTGGTAGCATTAGGGTTTGCTGCGCTGGCATTAGTATTAGCGTTAAAAGACTTTGCGGAAGGCGCAGCGGCGACAACCACGACCTACAAGGCCGCAGGTGTTGCCTTATGTTCATCCTACTGGGGGACAACCGGTATTGGTAAAATAGAAGACTATGTGTCTGATGAACAAGAGGCTGAATGGGAAGAGGAAGGACTGAGTGAAGAAGAAATTAACGCAGAGTACGCCAAACTAAGCGCCACCAAGTTTGCAAAATGTATGGCTGAGGTAGAATCTGAAGCACTTAGAGCAACGGCAGCTCAGGAAAAATTTGATATCAGCAATGTTAAATGCGTGCCTGTAGATGCTTGGCCTGAGAATTTAAAGAAACCCTGATAAGCAAACTTTGCAGTCTAGATAAGAATGAACTATCAGGTCGAGGAGTTGAACGACTACGAGAAATTCCTTGCCTACAACCTAATTTTTATTATTGAAAATAAATTTAGACAATGGGTGATACCAACAATTTTGAAACTGAACTGCCTCGCCAAAGTAATTGCAGATTTTAGTGATGCATTACTTTTGTTGGTTACTGTATTGGGACTTAATGCGGCGTCTAACACAACAAATGCAAGAGTCCGTCAAGTGTTAAAAAAATTCAAGCTGGTAACATACTTATTCACTACTGTCAGTGCAGGTGCAGTATCGGTTAGCTTTGCTATGTGTTTTATTGATAGGGAGTAGTGGTTTTGAATTTTTTTTCAAGAGTAGGGTTTTATTTTTGGTGCATTATTACGTATTTATTATCTATTAATCTTGCTCGTTGTTATTTTTTTGACTACGAGGGGTTGTTTTTTTGTTTTAAAATTAATGTCGCTATTATAGTTTCATTTTTTTTATCGGTATATTTTATATTGGAAGAAAGAATATTTGATTATATAGCAAGCCTGACCGTAATTAACAACTTAGAAAATGCGAAGTTTCCTATAGCTATTTACTTTTTCCCAATGATTTCTTATTGTTTCTTATATAATGAATTTTATTTTTTGTTTTTATTGGCTGTGTTGATTTATATTTTTATGTCAATTAGTTTCTGTAAGCTCTTAATAAATATAAAATATGACGAACAATAAAAAATAAATTCGACTTGTTAATAATGATCAAATGTCGTATGCCAAGCCATGGTCAGTTCAAAACCAAAGTAACGCCTCAATACTGGTATAGTGTGCCTCGTAATGTTGAGATGGGTGGCCTGGTTATGGATGTTGAATTGATGATGAACTACCAAATCGAAGAAGCTAATAATTACGATAAGTGGCTGGCTTATAATAAGGCGCAAGGCGCGCGTATGTCGGCGATGGAGCACCTAGTGCCCGAGCAAATGTTTAGTACCGAAGATAATCTCGCTCATGCTATCAGTGCCGTAAAAGCACTACAGATCGCCGCAGCGGAAGGGCAGAAAATCTGGAATATTACGTCAGCGAAGGTAGATGTGGCCGTTAACAACTTAACCTATCAGTGAGATTCGTAACTCAGCCGCTGCAGGTATGGAAATCACAGCACATGAGCAGCCGGTTAGCTTTTACGGCAGTAGTCAGGTGGGGTATATTATTTTAGATCCGCAGACAGGTGCGGGTGCATATAAAATCGGTGGCGGGGAGAATGGAGGGGAGATTTTCTTATCAGCCCTTGTTGGATTTATGTCATTTATAGAGCTTTTGTTTGGTGTAGCAGAAAGTGATACTAGGAATCCAGCAGCCAGAGCTTTTTCCAAAATAATCAAATCAGTTCTTGGGAGTGTCGTGACAGTTATAAATATTTTAATAGGAGTGATGGATCTGTTAAAGAACTGTAAAGGTGCGGCTATGCTTCAAGCTATTGCAATATACATATTTCTAGCTGTAGCAATGGCAGCATTTGTTACCCAGTTGGGCTTATTTGTTGCTACAGCTGGAGCGAGTGGAATTTTAGGTTTTTTGGTGATGCACTCTATGATGAATGGCTTTGGGCTTTTACTTAATATTGCTCTTAATGATTTGAAGAAAACATGTGATTAGCCTATATGGTTTTTTAGCTCTGATTTTAATTTTAGTTTTTATAACTTCATATTTTTATGTGGTTTTTTTCTGGGGTTATCGAGTATCAAGATTTATCTCATCGTTAGATGGTGTGAATAAATCTTTGAATCGAAGGACGCACGAAAAAATAAAAAAGAACTATAGTATTCTAGATGTGTTTGATATTGATGGAAGCATGGTCTGTGTAAATACCACATATGGAATTTATCTTCAGTTTGCAATAACTTTTGTCATATTCTTCGATGAAACTTATGTGGAAACCAACGTAGTAAGGGGGTTTGAGATATATGAATATAGCAGTTTGATCAAAGATATTTCTAGTTTCGATAGGAGAGGGTTTGCTAAGGAGTTAGGTGATCTTTCGACACTAGTAGGCACAATCGACACCCCTGATCTTGGCAGAGCTTATGTTTACAAGGTTAATCTATTCACTTACAAACAAGAAATTTGTGAAATTTTTAGGAAGCATATAAAAAATAGAAAAATTTTATAAGAAAAAACAAGACAGTCTAGATAAGAAAAAATACTTCGTTTTTTTGCATGAAATTTAATCGTTAATATTTTCCAAAGGGGAATTGGTTTAAAATTTAGGAACCTACTTGTTTTCGTGCGAATAGGCTGTTTTTAGACGGGCTTAACCTCAGAGGTATCTGATGTGGTCGTTGCTTTGTAATTTGGTTGGAAGAACCAAGAAAGCCGTAACTTACAGGCCTGAATCCCTGCTGTTGGTCTTCGTACTTGTTGCTGGCCCCAGAAGAGTGTTGTTTTGTCTTCATTTCATCGACAGCCCGACGATGCCTTTAAAGTCAAATTCAACGTCTAGGCATAATCGACGACTCTCCCCCGGCGCTAGCCCATCGTCCAATTCAATCTCGCCAATACTCACTCTATGCAACGCCAGCACAGGGTTTCTAAATCGCCCAAACATGCGCTTTATTTGGTGGTAGCGCCCTTCTTCTAAGGTTACTTTTGCAACGCATTCTGATAGCTTTTCTAGCTTCGCTGGTTTGGTGGTGATGTCTTCGTACGGAAAATACATGCCTTTGGCAAAGGCTTGTATACATTCGTCAGTGATCGGGTTTTCGAGCGTCACTTCATAGACCTTGGCAACTTTATTTTCGGGTGACATTAACGCCCGCGACCAGTCGCCGTCGTTGGTGAGTAATAATAATCCGGATGAATTTAAGTCGAGGCGGCCGACGATATGCAGGTCATCAGTATTTATATTTTTTTCGACTAATAAATCTATCACGGTTTTATGTTGCTCATCTTTGGTGGCGCTAACAACGCCGATGGGCTTGTTCATCATGATGTATGTTCGGGAGTTTTTTTGTAGCACTTTGTCGTCGAGTGCGACGTGAGAAAACTGATCAATCGGTTGGTTAATGTCGGTAGCGAGCTGGCCATCAACGTGAATGCGTTTTTGCGCCAGCATGAGGCGCACTTCACTTTTAGGTGTGCCGGTTTTGGCGCTGATAAAACGGTCGAGGCGGTGTTTTTTACCTGACATGTTATGTGTCTACTTGGAGGACATGGCGGCGGCTTCTTGTTCGCCTATTTGCTTTTCCACATGTTGGCCACGGCTTTATCTGTACCAAGTAAGGCGACGATTTCACACACTAGCCCGGCAATCAAAAAGATACTGCCTGGCATTAGCCCTGCGTATTGCTCTACTGAGATTGATATAGAAATCGCAGCACCCGCTAGGATAAAAAATAATACGCCAACAGCAATTAAGATTTTGCGGTGCGACGGGCGGTAAACAAATTCGTTGCTGCCTGATTCAAATATATTGAGTACGGGTGAACATATTTTTCGTAGTACGGCTTTCATGATACATCCTTAAATTTTTTACATTAGCCAAGGCAGTGCGACGGCGTGAAGTGTGGCAGTCAGTGACATGGCCATGGCCGCATAGGCAGCTTGTTCGTTGCCTAACTCTAACGCACGTCCAGTGCCAATCGCGTGTGCGCAGACACCTAATGAGAGGCCGACAGCTTTGGGCGCATCAAGGCGAGTTAGTTTCAGTAATGGTGGAACAATTAACGCACCAAAGACACCAGTAACTATCACAAATGCGGATGCCAACGCGCCAATGCCGCCAAGTTGCTCGCTTAACGTTACGGCCACTGGGGTGGTCACGGATTTTGTGGCCATGGTCACTGTGATTTCAGGAATGCCGATCCAGTAGTGTGTCATGGCAGCGGCAGTGCCGACGGTCGCAATACTGCCCAAGCTGATGGCCAATGATATACGTAGCCACTCTTTGCGCATGACGTGAATAAATTGATACAAGGGTACGGCGAGCATTACAACAACAGGGCCTAGCATTAGGTGTAAAAACTGACCGCCTTTCATATAGGTATCAAATGAAATACCTGTCACCTCTAAAACAACACTGACAAGGATGATGCCGGTCAGAATGGGCGGTAAAAAAGCGCTATTACCTAACAGGTGGTATAGACGTTGCCCAATAATAAATGCGCCTATAGTCAAGGTCGCCCAAAACAAGGGCGTATGCAGAAGCTCAATAACTAAAGGCTGTTGCAGGATATTCGTCATGATTTTTTGCCCACCATCATAACCGCAGCACAAACCAGAGCGCCCGGTATTAGGCTAATGGCCATGATAACCAGTAACGAGATGCCATTTTCTGCGAGTAATTCTTTCTGGGTAACGATGCCGACACTGACCGGAATAATAAATAACGGCAACAATGGCGATAAAACTTTGCTGATGTTTTGTAACGATTGAGGGGTTTTGCCACGAGTGATTAACATGGCTAAAAGCAGTAACATTCCAATGATGGAGCCGGGTACTGGCAGAGCTAAACCACTTTGAATAAGATTTCCTAGAAGTAGGAAACTTAAGAGTATGAGTAGGCCAGACATAGCCATTCCCAAATAATGATGGTGCGGAAGGAGAGACTCGAACTCTCACACCTTGCGGCACTAGAACCTAAATCTAGCGTGTCTACCAATTTCACCACTTCCGCTTTAGAGGCTGCGTATTCTACATAGATCAAAAACGAATGCAACCCTGCAATAGAGGTTTTTTTTACTCTGGGGTAAGGTGGGGGCTTATTGACTAGGATTTATAAAAAGGACACCCATGAATCAAAGTGATCAGCGCCTTGGTAGCAATATTATTCTCAGTGCCGCCGCTTTTGTTATCGTGATTGCAGGCATTAAAAGCTCTGCGAGTATCCTAATTCCGTTTTTACTTGCGATATTTATTGCGATGTTGAGCGCGCCTTTAATGACCTGGCTAACGCGCCATCGTGTGCCACAAGTTTTATCGCTGCTGCTGATACTGGTTGGCTTTTTGTTAATCGGCACTCTGCTGGCGAGTTTCATTGGCCGAACTATCACGGCCTTTTATCAAGATATGCCTTTGTACGAAAGTAAATTGCAGGCTTTGGTCGATCAATCGGTGCTTTGGATTCAGTCTAAGGGCATCGACATGTCGGATAATGTGCTGCGCGAATATGTTAATCCCGGCGCGGTGATGAAAATGGTCGCCAACATTTTTAACGGTTTGGGGGGCGTGTTAGCTAACACCTTTTTGATACTGTTTACGGTGATTTTTATTTTACTGGAAGCGTCGGGGTTTCCAGACAAGTTGCGTAAAGCTTTTGGCGATAATACGGATGCGACCAAGCACTTTGCTCGCTTCTCTAAGCTGGTTCAAAAGTATTTAGTAATTAAAACAGCGGTCAGCGTAATGACCGGTGCCACAATCGGGGTTGCGCTGGCGATTATTGGGGTAGATTACGCAGCGATGTGGGCCTTGGTCGCCTTCTTGCTGAATTACATCCCGAACATAGGCTCTATGATTGCTGCAGTGCCTGCGGTATTGATCGCCGTTATTCAGCTTGGTGTTGGTGAGGCGTTAATTACCGCCACGGTGTATGTCGTTGCCAATACATTTTATGGAAACATCGTTGAGCCTAAAATGATGGGGCGCACTTTAGGGTTGTCTACCTTGGTGGTGTTTTTATCCTTGGTGTTCTGGGGTTGGGTGCTGGGGCCTGTCGGTATGTTGCTGTCGATTCCACTGACGATGATCGTAAAAATTGCATTAGAAGTGAACGAGCGTACCCGCTGGGTAGCTACCTTGCTTGATCAATAATGCTCGTCTCTTGCCTGGCTTTATAAGTTCACTTGGTAAGGAAGGGTAAAACTGTATGGGCGGAATGCTCAACGCAGAGTAATCTCAAGATAGAGGTAACTTATGAAATCAGTACTGTTGATAGACGACGATATCGAACTGGGCGAACTGCTCAAAGAATATCTGTCGATGGAAGGATTTGAACTGACGGCGGTTCATGATGGTGAAACGGGTTTAGAGAAGGCGTTATCGGGCGAATTTAATTTAGTACTGCTTGATGTCATGCTGCCGAAAAAGAACGGTTTTGAAGTGCTGAAAGACCTGCGCAAAAAATCGAATATCCCGGTGATCATGTTAACGGCACGCGGTGAAAGCGTTGATCGTGTTTTGGGCTTAGAGCACGGTGCGGATGATTATATTCCCAAGCCGTACCATCACCATGAATTAATGGCGCGCATTAAAGCCTTGTTTCGTCGTATTGATATCACCAACGATGGTAGCTCGGTAGAAAGTGATATTTTGCGTGTTGGGGAGTTAGAGCTGGACGCTGCTACGCGAACGGCACGGAGTGAAGGCGTCGAGCTACCGCTTACCGGCGCGGAGTTTGGCGTGTTGCAATGTTTGATGGAAAACGTCGGGGACTTGGTAGATAAAGACTCGCTCTCCATGGCGTCTTTAGGCCGCGAACTCATGGCGTATGACCGATCTATTGATATGCACGTGAGTAACCTGCGCAAAAAACTGGGTAAACGTCCTGATGATTCTGACTGGATCAAAACCGTGCGCAGCCGTGGCTACATGCTGGTGCGCGTGTAGCACTTAATCAATAAGGTCAGACATTCATGGTGCGCTGGTATCGCTCGCTTTTCCTGCGAATATTTTTGTGGTTTTGGTTAATTGTATCGTTAGCAATGGGGGCCGCGGTAGGCACCCTTCTTTGGCTCGAAGACGACTATTATCGTCAGGCTAGCATCCAAGAAACCAGCTTGCTGCGGCAAATTATAGATACCCAGCGCCCAGTGTTGGCGGATGATCGTCGCTTGTGGCGACGCCTGCGCCCGGGTTGGAATCTAGTCATCGCACCGATAGATAACATCAGCCAACTCCCTCATGACATCGAACAATTTGCCGACGAAGCCGCCGAGCGCTCACAAATACTCTGGGGGCAAGACGACGGCTGGCAAATGATCGGCCCAGTGCGTCGAGGCAACTATCTCTACGTGGCGGTAGCGCGTGATGGTTGGCAGGGCGTTTTTGAAGACGAAGATCGCTGGATTATTCCGGTGGTTATGTTGCTGGTGGTCACCTTACTGTGCTCTTTGTTAGCGTGGTCGCTGACCCGTCCGGTGCAACAGCTTCAGCGCGCGGTTAGACGACTGGCCTCTGGTGACTTTGACATGTCGGCGCTGAATAAAAGTTACCGTCGTCATGATGAAATCGGCGCACTCACCGAAGAAGTGATCGATATGGCGGCATCGCTTCAGCGTTTGCTGCACAGTCATCAACAGCTCGTACGCGATGTATCGCATGAATTACGCTCCCCGTTAACTCGTTTACAAATAGCCCTAGCGATAGCCCGTAAAAAAGACGTCGGTAGTGTGCTCGCCGGAGAGCACGACCGAATTGAACGTGCCGTAGGCCAAGTTGATAACCTGATCGGCCAAATGCTCGATCTTGCCCGCCTTCAACAACAAGACGAAGCCGAACTATTGTGGGAAGAAGATGAAGTCCAAGGTCGTATTACAGAGTGGCTCGACGACGCAGATATTGAATGCCAAAGTCATGGGCTTACGATTCGTCGTGATTGGGATGCCAAGCCGGTTGATGCCAATTGGGATTGGCTTTTAGTCGAGCGCGCGTTCGATAACATTCTCCGTAATGCCATTCGTTTTTCTCCCGAAGGTGGAGAGCTGTTGGTAGGCTGTCACGTTAATGACGACTTCGTTGATATCTCAGTGCAAGACCAAGGGCCGGGTGTTCCTGAAGAAGAGCTTAACCGCATATTTGATGCTTTTACGCAGGTGGATAGCGCACGTGATCACGCCGCAGGTGGTTACGGTATTGGCTTGGCATTGGTGAAAAGAATCACCGAATTACACGCGGGAAGTGTTTTGGCCCAAAATAGTGCACCGGGCTTGAAAGTCACCTTACGTTTACCTGTGATTACCCCCAAAAGTACGAAATCGAGCGGAAAGCCCTAAAAATCTGGCTTCCTGACCTTTTCTTCTGGAAATCTAAGCGCTTTTTTGGTATTAAATACGGCCCCTCGCCTAAGGCCCTCAGAAGTAGGGTCACAGGTAGTAGAGAAATAAACACAGCTACGAACTGGACAAGCACTATGTCAGAAGATTTCAAGCAAGCGGCTCTGGATTACCATCAGTTTCCTAAGCCAGGTAAGATCAGTGTAGAACTGACCACCCCTGCCCAAACCTCACGCGATTTGTCGCTGGCATATAGCCCAGGTGTGGCTGAGCCGGTTAAAGAAATCGCTGCCGATCCTGAAAACGCATACAAGTACACCGCAAAAGGTAACTTGGTTGCCGTGATCACTGACGGTACTGCGATTTTGGGTCTAGGTAATCTAGGACCATTGGCATCTAAGCCAGTCATGGAAGGTAAAAGCCTTCTGTTCAAACGTTTTGCAGGCGTTGATTCAATTGATATCGAAGTTGAATCAGAAAGCCCACAAGCATTCATTGATACTGTTCGTCGTATCGCGATCACCTTCGGTGGTATTAACCTCGAAGACATCAAAGCACCTGAGTGTTTTGAGATTGAACGTACTTTAATCGAACAGTGTGACATTCCAGTGTTCCACGACGACCAGCACGGTACCGCGATTGTAACGGTTGCTGGTGTACTGAATGCATTGGAAATTCAAGGCAAGAAAATTGAAGAAGTGACTATGGCTGTACTGGGTGCAGGCGCAGCAGCTATCTCTTGTTCAAAACTATTGATCTTAGCCGGTATGAACCCCGCTAATATCTTTATGTGTGACCGTAAAGGCGTGATTCACTCTGGTCGTGACGACTTGAACCAGTACAAAGCTGGCTTCGCTGTTGAAACTGACAAGCGTAGTTTCGACGACGCGATCAATGGTGCTGACATCTTCTTGGGTCTATCTGGTCCAGACATGGTGACTGGCGAGCAAATCAAAACAATGGCTGCTAACCCAGTTATTTTTGCATGTGCCAACCCAGTACCAGAAATTATGCCTGACGTAGTGGCGGCGGCTCGTGATGACGCCATCATGGCAACGGGTCGTTCTGACTTCCCGAACCAGGTAAACAACGTACTTGGCTTCCCGTTCATCTTCCGTGGTGCACTGGACGTACGTGCTCGTCGCATCAACGAAGAAATGAAACTAGCCGCTGCTAAAGCATTGGCTGGCCTGGCTAAAGAGCCAGTGACTCAAGAAGTTCTGGATGCTTACGGTGTTGATTCAATGGAATTCGGCAAAGACTACATCATCCCTAAAGCGACAGACTCACGTCTGTTGGGTGTTGTATCTACCGCTGTTGCACAAACTGCAATCGACACCGGTGTTGCTGATGGTCCGTTACCGGCAAACTACCCATTGCAGTCAATCTCAGACATCTGATTAATCAGATTAATGAGTAAAAAAGAGGCCGCTTAATCGCGGCCTTTTTTGTGTCTGCTTTTTAAAATATTGAAGCTGGAGCGTAAGGTTAAGATAGGCTCCCCAGCCCCTAAAGCATCATTCAGTGATGGATAAATCCGCTGGAACAATATAAAGACGATTACCGTCGATAGTATTCGTATCCAGCATTTTCTGCTCCAGCTCACCGCCGGTTGACCAAGTGGCGAAATCGTCATCGTTCAGTACGCCAAGGTACTCATCGTTGATGATCCATAGGCCTTCCATTTTATCGTGCGGGTAATCAACTTCAGTCACCATATCAACGACCAGCGTTTTTTCCACTGGGACGATATCGTGCTGAGCCAGTGTTGACCAATCGCCGTCTTCCAAGACTTGCTCTTCTAATGTGTTGCCGTTAATTAGCAACCCAAGATCTTCGTCTTGCATGAGCGTTGGCGTTTCTTCGATGGCTACGGCTTGGGCTGATTTAACAACAGTTGATGTTGCTTCAACAGATTCTAAGTCAGTACCTGTGTTCAGCTTAATACGATATACGCGCTTCATTGCGTCTGGCTTCGCGGCCTCAGCGCCATTCGGGCCGCCGTAAAGGAAGCTACCGTCACGCTCGATAAGTATGAACTCATTGTTGCTTAGCGCCATGATCTCCGAGTTAGAGTTCTGCGCTTTTTCTTGTTTGTAGAGGTACTGGTGTACGTCACCGGTTTCAACCTCAACGGTGACGATGCGGGAAATATCGAGATTTTTAACCGCGCTGTTAGGCAGATACATTGTTGATTGCATGATGCCTACCAGAGTTTTTTCATCTGGAGTAATAGCGAGACCTTCCATGCCACGGTTTGCACGGCGGTAACCAAACTCTGCAGGCAATGTGTGGGTGTTGCGGTCATCGTCAGCAAACGCGTTAATACGACCGATTTCTATGCCGTCAGAATTAAAGTGCACCATGTGCGGGCCGTATTCGTCGGAGACCCAAAAGCTGCCATCGCTGAGTACCACGAGGCCTTCAGGATCGAGGCCGTAGTCGTCTAGCTTCAGAGGGTTAGTCTCTGCATCATAAGGCATGGTTGGATCAACCAAGACAGGAGAGCCGTCGGCATTGTAGGGTGTTTCGCCAGTGCCACCTAGATCAGAGGTGTTGGGTAAGCCAGTAATTAAGGTGCCGTCTGGGCGCTTCATTAATGTGGTGCTAACAAGGCTAATCTCACCCGTTAGACCGATTTCAAATAAGCCAATGCGTGGTGTGTAGTTCGGTGTTGGGAATTTTTTGCCTTTGCCGTACTCGCCGGTGAAGGTCGCGTTTGGCCCGCGGTCCGTCAGTGCGTAGAAGCGGTTATCACTCTTTGGATCTTTGAACATGGCAGAGCCGAAACCACCGTTGCGTACTTCGAAAGGCAGTGAGGTTTTGTGATCGATCAAATCAGAGCGTAAAACTGAGTATGGAAGGTAAGCGCCTTCGGCTACAAACTCTTCAAAAAACTCAAGCACATCTTCTGGCGCTAAAGGTACTTCGGGCACCTCGATCGCGTCGCTTAAATCATCGGTATTGCTGTCGTTATCGTTATTGTTGTTATCACCGCCGCACCCAGTGAGTGCAAAGGTGGCGATCATTGTCGCTAATAGGGTTTTGTGAAAAGGCATTAGGGTTTCCTTGGTATTAATCAGTTACAGAAAGAGTTGTCGTATTGATATACGAATCGGGTTTTGGTGAGCGCATTGTTATCAACCCAGCTGGTTAGCCCTTGCATGGCTGAGAAAGCGTCCAGCGCACGATTAACGACCTTGCGGGTGAAGTCTGCTGAGCTGTCTTCGTATTTGAATGAAACTTCGGCGACGATAGGGCTTGAACTCTGAGTAGGGGCAGCGTTGTACCAAAGGGTGACGCTGACTTCAGCATCGTGCTGGCCGAGATCAATAAATACGTCTTTATAGACTCGTTCGTGAACAGTGAGGTTGCCCACCAGGCTCAGGCTGGTGTTGTCGTTCCAGCCGTAGTCATTTTCAAACTCGGGGAAGTGAGCGTGGATATCATCCACTTTATTAATCGTTCGAGTGTTCGGGGCTTTTGTGGAATGGCCGTATACGATTTTTATCGGGGCCTCAGAGCTTTTGCCTATGTCAGCTTCAAGCTTGGTTTCTGCGCCATTTGTTGAAGATGACACGTCTTCAAAGTCGGATATGTAACGATCTTGGCTACGGAACTTCAGGGTGACTTCGGACTGGTTGTTATCGACCCTTTCACGGAAAGAGTACCCAGCGGCGTTAAGGTCACAACTTCCTTGAACATCGAAGAACATCACGGTGCGCTGTTTTGTAAGTTGAGGTGTGCCGGTGACATTTCGGCTTAGTGCAGACTCAACGGCTGTTTCCACGTCGTCGATTAGATCCTGAACGTCAGAGTATTCCGAGTTGTAGCTGAACTGAGAGGCGTCCAGCATTAACTTATATTCGCGAGACGTAACGTCGGGGTTTGCATTCACCATGCTGGTAGCGCAGCAGGCAAGTACAAAAAGTAGGCGGTAAGTCATGGTGCTGTCCCTGTTTATAGTAAAAACGCGACAGAGGATAGTGAGAGAGTATGACGCTATGGTGACAGGGTTTGTGGTGTTGGTAGGTCTCACATCGAGGATTTCAAGGAGTCATAAGGCTTCTCGTTGTATTTGAATGAGTATATGATTCGTATATAAACCGTATATTGGTGATTTTATGGGAATCGTTAAAATTTCAGATGAACTCCATGACGAGATTCGGACGTCAAGCGCCGTCATGTCTCGTTCTATCAACGCGCAGGCCGAGTTTTGGATGAAGATAGGCATGCTCTCAGAATTGAACCCCACATTAACGTTTCAAGATATTGTTCGGCAGCAGCTATTAAAGGAACGTTTGAGTATTAAGGAGGCACTCATTGAGTAATGGCATGATTAAGAGTTCTGAAGAAATCCAGCTGATGCGTGAGTCCGGACGTTTGCTAGCTTCTGTCTTTCATATGCTTGATCAAGAAATACATGAGGGGATGACAACCTTAGAAGTGGATACCCTCGTTGAGCGTTACATCATTGATACTTTGAAAGCCCGCCCTGCCAGTAAAGGACAGTACGGTTATCAATACTCGCTGAATGCGTCCGTTAACGATGTGGTGTGTCATGGCGTTCCTAATGCGAACTTCAAGTTACGCGGCAAGGACATTGTGAATATTGATATTACTCTTGAGAAAAACGGCTTTATCAGTGATTCGAGCAAAATGTATGTGTTCGGTGATGCGAGTAAAGAAGCAAAACGCCTAGTACGAACCACCTATGATGCCCTATGGCTGGGCATTAAAGCGGTTAAGCCCGGTGCGCGGCTTGGTGATATAGGTTATGCGGTACAGGCCCACGCCGAACAGGCGGGGTATTCGGTGGTGCGTGAATATTGTGGTCATGGTATTGGCCGTGAAATGCATGAAGAGCCGCAAGTCTTGCACTATGGAAAAGCCAATACAGGTTTGGTGCTAGAGGCGGGGATGACCTTCACTATTGAGCCGATGATTAATCAGGGATCGGCTAAAACCAAGTTGAAAAAAGATGGCTGGACAGTGATCACAAAAGATCGAAAGTTGTCGGCGCAGTGGGAGCATACGATTCTAGTAACAGAGGCAGGCTATGAAGTACTCACCTTGCGTGAGGAGGAGCGCACGTAGGGTTCGTTTCCGGAGAGATGTGAGTAGCCACCACAAAAAAGCCCAGCAAATTGCTGGGCTTTTTTGAACTAACGTTAGTCTAAAAACTGAGCAGCTTAGGCTTAGCTAGTTTTCTTAGGCTTAGCACGCTTACGCTCGTTTTCAGTCAGGTGCTTCTTACGCAGACGGATGCTGATAGGTGTTACTTCAACCAGCTCGTCGTCTTCGATGAATTCCAAAGCCTGTTCCAGAGTGTGTTTCACTGGTGGAGTTAGGTTGATGGCTTCATCAGTACCAGAGGCACGTACGTTGGTGAGCTGCTTCGCTTTGGTTGGGTTAACCGTTAAGTCGTTATCACGGCTGTGTAGACCCACGATCATGCCTTCGTACACTTCAGTCGCAGGTGATACAAATAGACGACCACGCTCCTGAAGTGTGAATAGGGCATAACCCAACACTTTACCAGGTACCATAGACACCATTACGCCGTTATGACGAGTAGAGCCTAGGCCAGTAAGGATAGGACCATAGTGATCAAATACGTTGGTCAGAATACCTGAACCTGAAGTCATGGTCATGAACTGGCTACGGAAGCCAATCAAGCCACGTGCTGGCATCATGAACTCAAGACGAGTGCGGCCTTTGCCGTCAGGAACCATGTTCGTCATTTCGGCACGACGGTTACCCATCTCTTCCATGATTGAACCTTGGTGCTCATCTTCAACGTCGATAACCACTTGCTCGTACGGCTCTTGCAGTTCACCGTCGATTTCGCGCTGAACAACTTCAGGCTTACCAATCGCCATTTCGAAGCCTTCGCGACGCATGGTTTCTGTCTCTTATACACATCTC
>OJAU01000406.1_pt1 | contig 19668 bp, 17 predicted proteins | sample 1589791 | NCBI WGS metagenome assembly OJAU01 (sample SAMN05416849, study PRJEB24817) | seawater metagenome | isolation source: Sea water | place: Canada:Atlantic | collected 2013-07 | reverse complement strand
TCTACACAGAGTAGATCGTCGGCAGCGTCAGATGTGTATAAGAGACAGATGTAAATACCCTTAAGAAACGGTTATTGAAAAGGTTAATAAGATTGAGCCGTATTCTAACGACTATGTTCCGCTTTAGGAACCGAAAGCCGAGTTAGTCACCTTGCGGAGTGGTCAAAGTATCGGTTTTCCACACAAAAAACCCGGCATAAGCCGGGGTCTTATTTACAAACTCGGGTCTGAATCCCGAGCAGTTGGAACACCAAAATCTTCAAAGTGACGATTCTGCTGTTCTGCCGATTGCGTCGCCGCCGCACCCTCATCAACCACGTGCGCAGCGCAGGAGGCTAATAAGATGCTAGCGAACACTAAACACATTTTCATGACTTAGCGCGTTCTTCTAATACAGCCACAGCAGGTAATACTTTGCCTTCAACAAACTCAAGGAAGGCACCGCCTCCAGTAGAGATGTAAGACACTTTATCGGCGATATTGTATTTATCCACCGCCGCCAGAGTGTCACCGCCACCAGCAATAGAGAAGGCATCTGATTCTGCAATGGCTAATGCCAAGGCCTTGGTGCCTTCGCCAAACTGGTCGAATTCGAATACACCCACTGGGCCATTCCAGATGATGGTTTTGGCATCTTTCAACTGTTCTGCCAACGCTTTCGCTGAATCAGGGCCGATATCGAAGATCATGTCGTCTTCGGTTACTTCATCAGCTGATTTCAATGTGGCTGCTGCTGTTTCGGCAAATTCTTTGGCACACACTACATCTGTCGGAACTGGGATGGAGACTTTTTCCATCAGCTTTTTCGCCGCCGGAATCAAGTCGTGCTCACACAGTGATTTGCCCACTGGCTTACCCGCCGCCGCAAGGAATGTGTTTGCAATACCACCACCAACAATAATCTGATCACAGATATCAGATAAGCTTTCCAATACTTCAAGTTTGGTGGATACCTTTGAACCACCAACAATAGCCACTAACGGGCGTGCAGGATTATCCAGCGCTTTACCTAGGGCATCTAGTTCGGCTGCCAACAGTGGGCCAGCACACGCAACCGGGGCAAACTTAGCCACACCATGTGTTGATGCTTGTGCGCGGTGTGCGGTACCGAAAGCGTCCATCACAAAGATGTCGCATAACTCGGCGTAGGCTTTTGCTAACGCATCTTCGTCTTTCTTTTCGCCTTTGTTGAAGCGAACGTTATCCAGCAGCGCCAATTCGCCATCCGCCAATTCAATACCTGCACGGAAGTCTTTCACCACGTTCACATCACGCCCTAGCAAACCGGCTAGGTGATCAGCCACTGGCTGCATTGAGAATTTTTCTTCGTATTCACCTTCCGTCGGACGACCAAGGTGAGACATAACGATAACTTGAGCACCCGCTTCGAGTGCGTGCTGAATGGTCGGCAGTGATGCACGGATACGTACGTCAGACGTCACTTTGCCGTCTTTTACTGGTACGTTTAGGTCTTCGCGGATCAGAACCTTTTTTCCTTTTAGGTTCAGGTCGGTCATTTTTAACACAGTCATCGTTATGTCCTGTCTAATTCGTTTAACTAAATATCTAGTATGTACGTACTTGCTCGCTCAGAGTTGATTCTGAAGGTGACTTAAGTACGGTGTAACGCCGCCATCACCAGCGAAGTATCGAGCATACGATTGGCAAAGCCCCATTCGTTATCAAACCACACCATCAGCTTAAGCAACTGCCCACCACTGACTCGAGTTTGTGTGGCATCTACGATAGCGGAGCGTGGATCATGGTTGAAATCGATGGAGGCGTGCGCTTCTCGGGTTATTCCCAGTATGCTGCTGTACTCACCTTCGGCGGCGGATTGTATCAGGTCATTCACGTATTGTGAGGTGGTCAAACCGCCCAATTGCAGACTGATGTCTAACACCGACACGTTGATCGTTGGCACTCGGATATGCAGGCTCTCAATTTTACCGGCTAATTTGGGCATCAAGCGCTCGATGCCTGCCGGTAATCCCGTATCCACAGGAATAATACTTTGCACAGATGAACGTGTACGGCGGAGGTCGGAATGGTAAGCATCGATCACAGGTTGATCGTTCATGGCCGAGTGAATCGTCGTCGTCACACCGGCTTCAATACCACAGGCTTCATCTATCAAGGTCAAGACCGGGATTAAGGCATTGGTTGAACACGAACCATTAGAAACAATTAAATCATCGGCGGTGAGCGTGTCATCGTTATGGCCAAAAATAATGGTTTTATCCACCGCGCTATCCGCCGGATTGGAGATCAGTACTTTTTTCGCCCCCCTAGAAAGATGCTGTTCTGCCTCTTCACGGGTACGCACTTGGCCACTGCACTCCAATACCAGATCCACGCCCAGCTCCGCCCAATTAAGTTCTTCTGTGTTGGCCGCATGAGTAATCAGGATATGATCGCCATTCACCATCAGATGGCTATCATCGGTAATGCTTACCGTACCGCCAAAACGACCGTGCGTACTGTCATAGCGCAACATGTAGCTCACCGTCTCGATGTCGGCGAGTTCGTTGATCACCACCACCTCAAGATCTTGGCGGTAGCCGTTCTCGTATAAAGCACGTAAGACGCAACGCCCGATGCGTCCAAAACCGTTAATGGCGATACGAGTGGTCATAACAATGAGAACCCTAAGTAGACAACCCAAGATGGGGAAATAAGAGCGCTATTGTCGCGGATTTAGCCAGCCGAGGCAAAAGCGTTACAATGCTACGTCCACTTCTCCGTAAGATGTTTTCGCACTATCGAGGTTCTCCTGACAAACCTATCCTGCCACGATGAATCGTTAGTCTGCCCCTTATGCCAGAGCACATCTGAGCATGAGCGCTTGTCTGCTTCAGATAACCGACGCTATTTTGCCTGCAGCACCTGCCACCTCGCCTTTGTGCACCCGCAGGATTATTTAAGCGCCGACGCAGAGCGTAGCTATTACGACACCCATGAAAACAGCATCGAAGACGAAGGCTATGTGCAATTTTTGAATATTCTTGTTGAGCCCTTATTAGCTTTAATCCCCACCCAAGGTCGGGAAAACTTACAGGCACTAGACTACGGCTGTGGCCCGGGGCCAACACTTTCTATTTTGTTGAAAAATACCGGTATTGCTTGCGATAACTACGATCCTTTTTTTGCGAATAATGCTTTACGAGAACAATACGACATCATCACCGCAACCGAATGTTTTGAGCATTTTCACCACCCGGCAGAAGAGCTTAAAAAATTGTGCGATGTGTTAGCACCAAACGGTTACTTAGCGTTAATGACGAGTCGCTGGACAACATCTGAAAAGTTCACAAACTGGCATTACACCCGCGATCCAACCCATGTGGTGTTTATGCACGAAAAAACGATCGATTTCATCTGTCATAAATACGATTTCAAAATGATATTTAAAGACGAAAAACGGGTGGTTATTCTTCAACGTCAAACTAGAAATTGATCACCCACTAAATACGTCTATCTTCGGGTATGAATTACGAATACCCTAACTGCACACCCAGAGATTCAGAGCCGAGCCATGACACTGTATTTTCCGTTCGAAAACGCGTACGCACAATTACCGGTACAATGCTTTTCCAACGCATTACCAACGCCAGTAAAAAAACCTCAATTAATTCGTTTTAATGAGGCCCTTGCTCGCACGTTAAATATTGATTTTTCGAACATCACAGACGATGAGTTAGCGGTTGTATTCTCGGGCAATGAAACACCAGAAAATTCAGAGCCACTAGCCATGGCTTATTCAGGGCATCAGTTTGGTAATTTAAATCCGCAGCTTGGTGATGGTCGTGCCATTTTATTAGGCGATTTAATTGATGAGCATGGCCAGTTAATGGATGTGCAATTAAAAGGCGCAGGCCGCACCCCATACTCGCGAGGTGGCGATGGCCGCTCGCCGATGGGGCCAGCGATACGTGAATATATTTTGTGCGAAGCCATGTACGCCTTAGGTGTACCAACGACAAGAGCATTAGCAGTTGTGGCCTCAGGCGAACCCGTGGTGCGTCAGCAACGTGAACCGGGTGCGGTATTTACGCGAGTGGCCAGCAGCCATATTCGTGTCGGTACGTTTCAATACTTTGCCTTACGACGTGACGAAGAGGGCTTAAAAGCCATCGCTGATCATGTGATTGAACGTCATTATCCTGAGATAGATTCAACCGCAGACGATCGTTATTTGCAGATGTTTAAAGCCATCTGCCAAGCCCAAGCAGATCTGATTGCCCATTGGATGCTGCTTGGGTTTATTCACGGCGTTATGAACACAGACAATATGACCGTCAGTGGCGAAACCATTGATTACGGCCCGTGCGCTTTTATTGATGCGTTTAGCATGAATAAAAAATTCAGCTCTATTGATCAACAAGGCCGTTACGCCTACAACAATCAGCCGGCCATTGGTCAATGGAATCTCGCGCGTTTAGCTGAATCTTTACTGGGGCTATTCCCCGGCGACGAAAAAGAAGCCGTCGCTGCGGCCACCGAGATTTTAGGTGATTATTCACACTGGCATCATGCCGCATGGCAAGCAGGAATAAATAAAAAGCTTGGGTTTTCGACCGTTGGTGATGAAGATGACACTATCAATGAAACTGAAAACGACAAGGCATTCAGCGAACGTTTATTAAAAATACTGGATGATGGCCGCCTAGACTTCACCCTATTTTTCCGTCGCTTAAGTGATCTCGCCGATCAAGGAAGTAACGCCGACAGAGCATCATTGCTTGCACTGGCCGATGATCCTGAAGCACGTAAAAATGAACCTTTATTAACTGAGCTGAATGCATGGTTAGACGACTGGCAAACACGCCTGTCGGAGCGCGAGGTTGATCTAATCAAGGTAAAAGCGCGTATGTACTCCGTAAACCCGGCCATTATTCCCCGTAATCACAGAGTCGCAGAAGCCATTGCCGCGGCAGAAGACGGCGATTACACCGTATTCGAAAAACTGCTAAGCGCCGTCGAACAACCGTACGTTAGTCGCCCAGAGTTTGCAGAATATGAAAAAGGCCCTCAGCCTGACGAGAAAGTGTTGAGAACGTTTTGTGGGACGTAATAACACCACTGCTATTTCAGAAACTGCAGTGCGTCTTCATTTCCCAAAGCGACAGCCCTCTCCGCGTAGCTTCTCATCGCGGCATAGTCCTTCATGTGGTAACTGGTTCCAGCAACCTCTAGTAAGGCCTCTGCGTGGTTAGGATTACGAGCTAAAAACGGTTTCCATAATTCGAGAATACGCGGCCAATCTTGATTGTAACGAGCGATTTCATTATCCAAGGCTTTGATACATTTAAAACAATCCGGATTATAAGCAATGGCCTTCTCAAGCTCCGTGAACCCACTAGATAGATCACCCGCTGCTTTGAAATACAAGAACCAAATGTAAGCAAGTTCTGAGTTACGTGGGCTAACCTTCTGGGTCAGTGCGTAATCGTCATCTGCTGAAATGCGATTAACTGTAGTCGCGTTTCTAGCATTATATTTCGCAAGTGAAATAGTAAACTTTGATGTTTTTTCTAAGTAGCTTTTTTTAGCCGGGCTAATATTTAATGCAATATTCATGGCCTCAAGAGCTTCACGATACTTATCGAGATTTCGATACGCCCAAGCCATCGAGTAATATGTTTCAGCTTTATAAGGATTGAGCGCGAGAGCACTATGATAAGCATTAATTGACTCGTCATACCGCTCAAGCTTCCTTAAAGAATCGCCCTTATATTTAAAGCACCTAGCACAGGGGGCAATCGCAATCGCTTGATCAAACACATCTATCGCTTTCTCATATTCTTTAGCTGTATTTAAATCTAATCCGACCTGAAGCAAAACATCCGCTGACATTTGACCAAGTCGAGGGTTTAAATGCGCTTTTTCATTAGCATAAGTACTCACTTCCTCTAAATACTCGTAACTTCCTCCCCAGCGAGGAGAGTTCATAAACATATATGCAGAGTGAATCAAGTAACTGGCAGGTATACGTGTTGTACCTAACTTATAGTAGCGATGCATTTCATCATCATTTGCAGCCATACTGTTCGATGTAATAAGCAACATATAAGCAGGTGCGACATAACCGTCTAACAATAATGCTTTTTTAACATCCGCTTTTAGTAAGTCGACATACTTGTGCATGCCTGTGCGAGCCTGTTCAGACATGTCACTTGCGTAGCCACCACCTCTAGCATTCCAAGCCATTGCGTAATAAATGTGTGCGCGTACTAAATAAGGAAAATAAACTTGAGGGGAGTGAGAAATCCACTCATTAGTTAAAGCAAGATGACGTTGGCTTGCAATCGGGAAGTTAGTGTAAATAAAGGCTTCGACAGGTTCCTGTGTCACATCCTGCTTAACATTGTCAGAAACTCTCTGAAGCTGAAGATTAAGCTCATCAAACTGTTGCCTTTCTAACAAACTTCGCAATGCAACTAGTGTTGATGATGGATCGGTGTCAGACATAGACGCTCCGACAGAGGATCGAGTGCTGGATTGATACCCAGAATGAGTAGCTACCTGTAATGATTTAGGCTTTGATTGAGCTGTTGGCGTAGTTTCAGAACGTGACTTGGCTTCGGGGGGCGGCTTATCGCTGAACTGCATTCGCCCGCTGTCATCGACCCACTTATAAATCTGAGCCGTTGCTGGCAACGCAACCACCAAACACAATGCCACAAACATCCTTATCATCGTACATCCCTTTCAATGTAAACTATTCAATAAAAAGTCATTATTACAAATCGAGCGCGACAAGTCTTGAATGTATAATGAAGTCTTGTGAACATCGATTATCCACCACCAGAATGTCACCTTTGGCACTGAACGACGGAGAATGTCATAGCCCCTTCTATCTAGGCCAGATAAAGTCCTGCACATTAATATCTTTTGTTTCTTAGGCGGTTTAGCACATGAGTAGCATTCATTTCATCGGTGGTGAAAAAGGTGGCGTTGGTAAATCCGTAGTGTCGCGCCTGCTTTCACAATATTTTTTGGATAACAATCAGATGTATGCTGGTATGGATGCAGACCAGTCGCACGGTACTCTTAGCCGCTTTTACCCAGAGTTCACTCAACCAATTAATCTGGATGAATATGAAGGTGCGGATAAGATCGTTGAAACCGCGCTGTCTTCCAACGTGAATGTGGTGGTTGATCTACCCGCCCAAAGCGAACGCTTTTTAAATCGCTGGATGGAAGATAACGATGTGACTGAGCTGTGTGATGAAACAGGCCTAACCTGCTACTACTGGTACATTGTCGATGACGGCATTGATTCAGCCAAATTGGCGGCCGCTTTCCTAACCCGCAACCAAGGCCAAATGCCTTGTGTGCTGGTACGCAATCAAGGCCGCGGCGAGACTTTCTCAGCATTGAGTAATGAGTTGGCGAACGCAGGAGTTAGCCCAGATATCACGCTGGATTTACCGGGCTTACACGCAGGCACTATGCGCAAGATTGATAATATGAATATGAGCTTTTGGGCGGCGGGTAATCTCACCGAACGCGCCGAAGGCGTGTTGTCTTTAATGGAACGTCAGCGCACTCGTGTTTGGGCAAAAAAGGCGTACGCTCAGATTGCTTCTGTGGCGAAACACAATGGCGAACTTACCGCCTAACGCTGACATTGACTAGCCTCTGATTTTAGAGGCTCATCAATCACCGATGCTGTTTATTAGGTGTCATTGCGAAGTGGGGGGTTACCTTTCGCTTCGCTCTCAGCTCGATGCTCTACTTCCGCTTCCCTCTGTGGCTCATGTTGTTCCGATTCATTGTTGTCTGTTTCTATTGTCTGTTTCTATTGTCTGTTTCTATTGTCACTTTATCTGACACGCTCGTGATAATTTGAGGAACAAACCGCTCGGAAAACCCTGCCACGAATGACCAAAATAATAATTTAGAGAAGTCTTGCCCTGTCGCAGGGTAGGTTTTAGTGAAAAAGTCGATGATAAATGTAGCATCCGGAATTTTATTCGCAGGTTCCGGAATATAAAACCCAGGGAATAAATGTCCTGAAATAATGCCCGACAAAAATAGACTGTATAGCACCAAAGAAAATACACCACCAAACACGGGCACTAAAAGAATTTGAAACCATGACTTCGTAAGTAGGATTAATTCATCGTCAGTCACTGTTTTAATGCGCTGCTGAATACTGACAAAACCACCGATAATGCCGCATAAAAAAACCGCCCACGTCACCATAAAACGATCGCTAAAGAAAAAGCTGACGGCAAACAGAGCACTAAAAACCACCAAAGATGCTGCGGTCATGATAATCAAACGTTTGGTAAGAGTATAAAGTTTGGTGATTCTATCCATGCGACTCCCTCGTCTTATCGGTGTGCCTATTATCTAACCATTAAATACAGGAAAGAACTTGAGACACATCACATTGAGAGAAGGTAGCGTGAGAATAATATATGTGATCAAAACACTCGCTTCAGGTGCAGCTAAAGCGAGTGTTGTTATTTTACGGAGGAAGTAACGTAGAACTAAAGCACGGCAGCAAAAATAACAAATACAAAAATCCCTGCAGCGGTGAAGCCAACCGTCCGTGTCTTAAGCAATGGCGACTGCAAACCAACAATCAAGCCAGTAAGCAAGGTAAGGATCAAACCCAGCGCCATAATCTGTTCAAGTAGGCGAAATAAGCCCGGCCCATGACCTTTGTGCAACTCCATCATGGCGGCGACTAGATCTGGAGAAACCGGAGTTACTTCAACACCTGCGCTGGTCGCTTTAATTTCGTAGTGATCGCGGCTGGTAGGCCGTGTCTGCATCATTGGGCCGCGCTCTTTAATGTACTCGAATCCACTATCCAAACCGGCGTTATCAAGCAGCTGTTTTACTTGAGCGGCTTTATCACTAGAGTCTGAAATAGTGACACCTTCAAGTACAATGGTTTCGCCCTTTTCCATCGAACCCTTGATATCCAATAGGTACAAGCCACCTGACACGGCCATGATAAGCAGAATTGGCGCAAAGAAAGCAGCTAGATATAAATGGATGGTAACGAGAGTTTTACGGGACACTGGGCGTCCTCCATATTAATGATAATTACTCTCAATTATACACAAGGTTATTTCATTCATGTGTAAAGAAGCGTCCCAGTAAGTGCGTTAGGTCAACCAGTTCTGCAAAAACTGCTGCCCGTCTTCTTGTCCCATCCGGTAGGCGTCATCAAGAATGTCTAAATCGGTGGTAAATTGCCCTGCACTGAAGCTTTCTGGGGGGCACATCTCAATCACTTCGCAATCCGCCGGTGGATTTCGAATAAAATCGAGTGATTCATTATATTCAATATGGCGCTGCTGTAATCGCTTTGCCGCAGCGGGATATTGACGCATGATCATTGGGAAGAGGTGTCGTAGGCGGTAGGCTTGCTTACGATAGGACGCCGGGTTCGAGCGAATCACCACAATTTTACGCGCACCACGACGGTAGGCTTCTTTCACCGGCAGAGAATCGGCGACGCCGCCATCTAGCCAATCTCGCCCTCTTAGGCTTACGCGATTACGGAAGGCAATGGGCATGGCTGCTGAGCACTTTACTGCTTGAAAGACTTCATCCACCTCTGGGGCAATATACGCTGGCTCGGCTGTTTCTGCGTCGGTTAATACGACGAGAAATTTACCTTTGTGTTTATTGACTTCGTCCAAGCCTAAATCCAGTTCTCGCTCGGTGACATCCCAAAGCCAATCAATATCAATTAAATGACCCCCTGTAAAAAAACGACGCACACTTTTAAACTCAGGACGGCGACAATAATCGGTGATCACTTGATAATTTCGACCATGCTTTTTTCCGAGGTATGCCGCTGCGTTAGATGCCCCTGCAGATACACCAAAGCACCAATCAAACGGGTAAAAATCAGCACTAATAAATTCATCCAGTACGCCTGCGCTGTATATACCGCGCATGGCTCCGCCTTCCACTATTAATGCGGTTTCAGTCATTACCGGAGATTTTTTCATAGCTGTGGCCATAATCGTGGGATTCCGCGAAGGTGATTGTCATGCTGTCTAATTCATCTTCAGGTACGAGCCCAAGTTTTGTAAATTGTGCTTTATCAAACATGGCAAATTCGGAAGCCGATGTTGCCAATAGATCGCCTCCTTCATCACGTACTTCACCAGCAATAATATATTTACGCGCGTTTTTTTGCTCTTTTATCCAGCCAGTTGCTGTAACGGTTTGGCCAATATAGATGGGCTTTTTGAACGATACGCTTAATTCACGAGTGAGCGGATATTTGTTGGTAAAGTACATACTCGCCCACCCCATAACTTCATCAAGAATGGTCGAGGTAACACCACCGTGGGCCAGCGTATGCCAGCCCCGAAGATGCTCCGGAATGGTAACAACTGTACGAACTTTCTCCCCATCGGTTTCAAAGTCCATATTCAACCCATGTGGGTTTTGTGTGCCACACCCAAAACAACGGTGGTCGGCCTTGTTGACGGGAAGCCAGGTCATTCTGTCGTTCACCTTTAGGGATTGTCTTTCAGTTTATTTTACTTTTAACACCACACGATAGCGCGGGCTGCCATTCTCAAGACGATCAATGGCTTTGTTAACATCTGCAAGGTCGAAAACTTCGACTTTAGGTTCGATGTTATGGCGTGCTGCAAAATCAAGCATTTCAGCCAATACCGCTGGGCTACCTACGGGCGAAGATGAAATTGATCGCTGCGCCCCCATTAACGACATAACACTAATTGGCATAGGCTCAAGCACGGCACCCACTAAATGCAAACGACCTTTTGGCTTGAGGGTATTGAGGTAACCATTCCAATCGAGGGCAACGTTTACTGTCGAGATAATAAAATCGAAACTGTACGCCGCTGCTTTTAATTCGTCTTCATCACGAGAGTTAAGCGTTTTATGCGCGCCGAGTTCTAGTGCTTCTTCACGTTTAGATTCTGACGACGTAAAGGCGGTCACTTCACAGCCCCATTTATTTAAAAACTGCACAGCCATATGACCCAAACCACCAATGCCGATCACGCCAACACGAGCTGTTGGCGCAACATCAAACTGAACAATGGGATTGAACACGGTCACGCCACCACAAAATAATGGGCCTGCCACTTCGCTGCTAATGCCGTCAGGTAATTTCACTACCGCGGCAGATTGCGCCCGCACTTTGTCAGCAAAGCCGCCATGACGGCCCACAATCGTGCCTTGTGCTGATCCACACAAATTATGATCACCACTCATGCAGGTATGACATTCGCCACAGTAGGCGGAATGCCAACCTAAACCAACACGATCACCAACTTTTAACGTTTTTACGTGATTACCAACGGCTGCAATTTTACCGGCAACTTCATGGCCTGGTACAAATGGGAATTGGGTGATGCCCCATTCGTTGTTCAACATGCTCAAGTCGCTATGGCATATACCGCAGTATTCCACATCAATTTCAACATCATGTGCGCCAAGTGCTCCGGGATCGTATTCAAACGGTTCTAACTCTGCTCCGGGTTTAGCAGCGGCATAAGCTTTGATCATGTTGATCTCCTACAAATTTGTGAAGATGAATTATGCAGGGAATCCGTCTTGGCTTCCTGCATAAGACTGTTCCGTTTTGTGAGTGCCTCCTCTTAAAGACTGCTCTGCAAATATGATTCATCTATTGCAGATTAATTCGTGGCACTCTTGGGGTAAGACGACAATAAAGTTCGTAGCTAATGGTGTTGCAATAACGGGCAACGTCATCAATATCGACCAACTCCCCCCATAGCTCAACGGGTGATCCAATGTGAGCCTCGGGAACATCGGTAATATCGACGGTGATCATATCCATCGACACGCGCCCAATCAGTTCACAGCGTTTGCCTGACACGTTCACTGGGGTGCCTGATGGCGCATGACGCGGGTAACCATCGCCATAACCTATGGCAACCACGCCCACTCGAGTGTCGCGCTTTGCCGTCCAGCGTCGTCCGTATCCAACCGTTTCGCCTGCAGGTACATTATGTACACTAATTAAGGCTGACTGCAGCGTCATGACTGGGCGCAGGTTTACATCCTCGGCACTAAACTCTTCTAGCGGCGAGCTGCCGTAAAGCATAATCCCAGGGCGAAGTACGTGCTCACTTTCGATGCCGTTTTTGGTGTTAGCACGCAAGATCGAAGCACTATTACTTAAACTTAACGGCACCGGCCACGCGTGATTTAGCATGAGCGATTTTTGCTCTTCATAAAAAGAAAGATCGGCTTCGTCTGACGTCGCGAAGTGGCTCATAATGTGACGCAGAATCAATCGTTCATCGTTACGGATGCGGGCAATCATGTCCGGTGCATCTTCCATACGAACACCTAAGCGATTCATACCGCTGTTCACTTTTAGCCATACAGCGACGTCTTCCTCTAATTCAGCCTGCGCACGATCTCGTAATTGCTGTGAGTGATGAATCACTAACTGCAAATGATGCTTTGCCGCTTGCTCCCACTCTTGTGCATCATAGGCACCTTCAAGAACGAGTATCGGCTGACGAATACCTTCACGACGTAAAAGTAGAGCTTCGTCCACACAAGCGACGGCAAAACCATCTGCCTCGCCTGACAACGCATTGGCACACGCCAACATGCCATGGCCGTAACCATCGGCCTTGATCACGGCGTAGGCTTCGTGCTTTGTACGTTCACGAGCGACACGATAATTGTGGCGCAAGTTGGACCATTTAAGTAAAGCTCGCGTTGGACGGGTCATAGGCGTAGGAAGATTCCTGAAAATCAGTACAATGGTTGGTCCGGATCACTATAGATGTTCCGTAAAAATATCATTATGTCAGTACATTTCTGAACCCGGAAGTTATTCATGCCCAGTCACCCGCTCTTCAGCGATCATACCATTAGCCTGTCGGCCACCTTAGCCGCCACCATTGGGCTGGAAGAGGCTGTGTTACTGACCATATTGAATGACGCTGCCAAAATCCAAACTCAACCTCAAGCGCGATTGAGCAACGAAGCATTACGACAACAACTTCCATTTTGGGATGACGTGACTATACGCCGCGTGCTGAACGACTTAATTGATAAAGGTTTATTGCGGCTACAAGGGCCAATGTTTCCCGATGCTTCTGGCATTATTTTCATCTTTGATGGTGCAGAACAAACCCAGCAATCTTCAAGACATCAAAGAACTGCTAGCCCGAAACAACCGGCACCTTTGGCAAATCCAGCGGCACCGTCGTCATCACGGCCAGAGCCTTCAAGACCAGCGCCCATGCCTGACCAGTGGCAACCTGCCGAAGACACATTAAGACGTTTAGAACAGCATAAAATTCCACGCGCCTTCAGCTTTGCACAAATGGATACCTTTGTACTGCAAGGTCTAGAACAAGGAACGAACCGTAACGACTGGAATACGCGCTTTTTCAGACACGTAAAAAGCCAATGGGTGTTTACCCAGAACGACGCCAACAAGTTCCAGCGTATGCATGAGCGCACTGGCTTCAACCCCATGCAAGATGAAGCAAAACCGATTGGGAGCGACTGGCAGCCAAGCTCGGATGCCCTACAAATCTTGCAGCGCGCCGGTATCGATCCGCAGTTTATTGAAGACGCCGTGCCTGAATTTATTCTCTACTGGAGCGAGCGCGGCGACGTATTTAAAACATGGAACAGCAAATTTATTCAGCATGTACGCCAGCAGTGGGCGCGCTACACCGCGGCCGTCGAGCATTCGCCATTACCAACGCGCATTGAAAACGACTGGCAACCCGCCGAAGACTGTTTCGACATCTTAACCATGGGGCACATCTCAGAAGAGTTTGCGCGCTCGCTTGTGGCTGAGTTTGTTTTATACTGGCGCGACTCGAACCAAGTACACAACAGCTGGAACAGTCGCTTCCTGCAATACGTAAAACAGCAATGGGGCAAACGTCTCGCTGGTCAGACTGACGGAGATAACAATGGACAGCAAGCAACTGCTCAACCGGGTTACACAACAGCTGAAGCAAGCGTCAGCCGACTCAGCGACACCAGTTGGGCAAAATAGCCAACGTCCTCCGAGTGATGATCAGCTATCAGCGATCAACCAGATATTTGAGCTATTTCGCTTTAATTATCACAACCAGTTTCTCAAGGCGTTTCCCGATTTAGACACCATGAACATGGCGAAACGCCTGTGGATGCGCCTGCTCGGCGACTACACCGGCGACGTCATCATGCGCGCCGCCGAAAAAGCCGTAAAAGAAAGCAGCTGGTTGCCCAACGTTCATGAAGTACTCGCCCGCTGTGACATCTCCGAAGTGCTGGGCCTGCCCTCTGCACACGCGGCCTACGTAGAAGCCTGCCGCGCACCCTCTCCTAAAAAAGAATATAAATGGAGCCACCCTGCGGTTTACTTTGCAGGCCGCGCCACCGACTGGTTTTTTATTGCCAACGAAACCGAACAAAAAGCCTTCCCCGTATTTAAACGTAATTACGATTTACTGCTACAGCGAGTGCAAGCAGGCGAAAAGATAGAAATAGATTTACCACCGGCTTTAACACACGGCGTAGAAACACCACTGTCGCGAGAAGAGCAGAAAGACCGATTAAAAGACTTAATGGGCGAGCTGTAAGTACGCACTATAAAAGCAAACTATAAAGACGAACTTAACGATGAGTTTGAAAGACGAACTGTAAAATGGCCCCCGTATGGAATTACTCGAACGCGCAATTTACTGCCCCTACTGCGGTGAATCACAAACCGTACTGATCGATACCTCAGAAGAAGAGCAGACATATATCGAAGACTGCCAAGTCTGCTGCCGACCGATTGATTTTATTGTAAGTGTCGATAATCAAGGGGATGTGGTTGTGGAAGTACGGCATGAGAATGAGGGTTGATTTTGTAAGTCATATCTAATGATAAAGTACCATTTACATTCCCGATAGATTCAACAGCGCTAATTGATATTGTTATTCATAAACCGACTACGTAAGGTGACTTCTCCAATAAAAAAATAACAGAAGGAATCTGTTTATGAGAATTAAAACTCTCGCTTTATCGCTATTATCCGCTAGTATTGCCTGTGTCTCTCACTCGTCCAACATAAGTGTTACTGGCTTCAGCGCTGGGGACATATCTGTCCAGGGCGAGGTTGGGTACCTACACCTCGGTATGCTCACAGGGAATAGCCTCGAAGGATCGTTTGGATTCCCTGCGACCAACATAGATATTTCCATGGCCTCCACCGCCGAAGAGATGGCCGCAATTATTGTGGCAACATCGCCAGACTCACAGCCGGCCCTCATGCTGGAAAATTATCCCGAGCCCCCTAATTCTGCAAGTGGCATCGATGCTTACAGAAGCGTTACAGGGATGTCTCTGTCAACAACGAGCGAATACCAAGAAACCATCTCCAAATTCTTCCGAGAGAACAGGTACTCAGGTGTAAACCTTAACTTGTCACTTGATCAGGTGTTAGTCACACAAACCGCAGACTACCTGGTAATCAGCAATAACAATCAAGATGGCTTGGGCATTGATTTTTTCCTCTGTGCTACAGACGCGTTCTCAAGCACGATTAAAGCAAGTGAACAGGAAGCGTGTAGCCTGCTGGATACGGTTCCTGATACAGACCCCTATAAATCAAGAACAACGCCAAATGGCTCTTTTCAAAGCAATATGTTTGTTTTGAATTCTAAAGAAGGTCTTTTTGGGCTGAATAAATCACAGAAGTTTTACCATCAGGATACGCTCAAAGAAATATCCGCATCCGGTAACAGGGCAGTAGCTCCAAACCATACTGCACTGCTAAATGCCTTTACCATTGCTTATGATCACAAACCCTTAAATGGTTTATTTTTCTTCTATGGGCCTGGTGATGAAGGTCAAGTTACTCCTGTTATAGGCTCTGGTTATCCTGTCGAGCCTGAGTCTATCCTCTACATTCAGGGGATCTTCGGTTTTTATGACTCGATAAACGAAGACGGAGATCGTGTTCTTTATGTGGGCAATTCAGTCCCAATTCATGGTGAATATCCAGAAATAGAAGAACTTCCCATCCCATTACAGCAAGCAGGTAATACCGGATATGGATTCTCAGACAAGATGGCTGTCCTGCTAGATGATGACGTAGGTATCTTTAATCCTGATTCTGCGAAGCTACTGGGTTTAGCTTACTACGGCAGTGAAGACCTGAACGTCTACACACCCGTTATCTTTGATCTAGATAGTGGGCTATTTTCTTATCTATCATCAGCAGCGGTACAGGAATTGAGAGGTTCGACCCCAGCTGGTTTCATCGACGCAGTTGAGGATCTGGTCATTAACTCCCTGCCAGATCCATTGGCTGAATCATATCCTGAATTACCCAATGATCTGACTGGGCTTAATATTGACCCAAACATGACTCCTATCGCGTTCCGAGCTCTGATCAACGAAGTTATTATGCGCACTGCGACTGGGGGGGCATTGCAGAGGTATCTGGCAGGCGAGCCGATGACGGTCACTACAGGATTCACACCGGGCAATCGAAACCGCTGGCAAAGCAACGAGCTACAGTTTACGTCGCCCTCAAGCCTTCGCGCTCCTTTTGTGAGCTATGCATGGGAGGATATAACCAGCCTGGACGCCACTCTTGAGACCAGCAACACTTCGCTTACCTCCGGTGAAGGTGTAGCGGAACTCACATTATCCGTAACAGGAGAAGCCCGTAAGTTACGGGCCAGCTGTCATATTGAAAGTAGCGCAGATAATCGAACCGAGGCTGTTTTCGGCGAACCATTATCAGCCCATCTAGCTGGCATGCGTGTAATTCAGAACACAGTGTCATTTAACAATCAGTCACTGTATATCACTTATTTGGCAGACGAGATAGTTACCTTTGATGGGGTAGCAATGACAGTAGACCTTGAAGCAGTTTCTGGTACAGGTGAATTGCCTGTTAGTTGCTATATTTCTGCTGTCAGCGGCTTAGGTGATTATCAGAGTAAAAGGACTGACGCCACCTTCTCGCTCACTTCTGCTTCGACAATCACCGGGCAATTTACATCGTCAGATAACGAACTGACTTCGAATGGTATTCGTAGTGCTACTCTTATCGACAGCGACGGCCGACGCCTGCGTATTAACGTAAATGAGGATCTTTCATTCTCGAAGTCGGCTGGCAATGGCGGTGTTTATGATCTTACAGCGAACGCTTCGGGGTATGTATTTCCATGCGCTTCTGTGAACGCCGTTTCGGGAACGACTGATATTGGAACGCAGGCCTTCCTCAGGGGTGACGTAACCAATGATGGTGTCATCGACACTACTGATATCTGGCGTTACTACTTCCGCTATTTCTATTCAAGCACCGACTTTGATGTAAATAGCGATGGTAGCGTAAATAGTGATGACCTAGCTGTTATCCAGGAAAATCAGGGGGCTGCTCAATGTGAGCTGTAATCCTGTATCATAAAAAAGGCCGCAGATGCGGCCTTTTTGTCATTTCCAGACACTGAAAAATTCATAGAACCTCTGAATAATTCAAAGATTTCTTAGTACTTTATTCGTATTTTCTGATTCGAGACACAGTTCAACGTCATTTGACATAGCCTTAAATCATGGTCTTACGTATGCTGATAATCTTACAAAAATAAACAACAGAAGGAATCTGTTATGAAGCGCTCGCTTATGGCTCTGTCCATTCTCGCCGGAACTCTGTCCAACCCTGTACTTGCTAACTCCGTTGCGGGCTTCTCCGCCGCGTCTTTACCGATAAAAGGGAATGTTGGTAATCTCAATATTAACACTCCAATTTACTTACTCAGCAGTAGCAACACCGCAGTTATTACCATTGATATATCAGCCGCGAGAAACAATGATGAAGCTGTATCGATAATCCGCGAATCCAGTCCGGAGCCACTGATCACGGCAATGTTGGAAAATTACCCGGCAGCCCCGACCACCGCTGAAGGTATTGCCGCTTTCGAAGAACTGACCGGTACTCAGATTACGAGTGACAGCGAATTCAAAGCACTGATTGATGCACGCCTTTCTGCTGAGAGATATGTTGGCCTTTCCTTGCGATCTGTCAGTGGACAAAACCTGATAACACAAACTGCGACGAAAACAATTGTTTCAGTAGCAGAGGATGAACTGTATGACGTGTACTCATGCGAAACATCTTCATTTATACCAACGGAACCAGCTTCTGAACAAGAAATATGCGATATAATTGATTCGGGAGTTGACCTGAACCAGCGGGAAATTTTTGCTGCGCACAACGGCTCTTACCTGTCTGAGAAATTTCTCTATACAGATCTTAATTTAGATGTAACTCGCTATTATAGGGAAGATGGTCAATTCGATATCCCAATGACTAGTGATCTTGATATTCGATCCATTGCACAGCCTTTTTTTGTATTAGCACCCGGAGAGGTTTTCAATAAATTTTCTTCCGACGGTTATTTCAAAGCATTTAGGGTAAGCCCTATAGAGATTGAAGAAATAGATATTGCTATGGAGACCGGCCTTCAGCCAGCCTCTCTAGTTCATTTCTCTGGCTACAGAGCTTTTTACGATAAAACTGACGAAAACGGAATTCATAGAATTTTTAATGCGACTACTCCTCTCTTTTTTGGGGATTGGTCTGAACGTCCGATGCCCCTCAAGTTAAAAATATTGGAGCAGGAAAAAAGCTACGGCTTCATCCCTAATTTCGATCATTTTGAAACGCAGGATTTACCATTCGGTTTTAACAACAAAGATTGGATGGCCGTAGGTTACTATGGTAGTAAGGATCTCGGGGTGATTACGCCGGCTATTCTGAACCTGGATGGCGATCGCTTAATCTATCTTTCGCAAATTGCGGTTAAACACCTCGAGGAAAGTACTCCTGAAGGCTTCATTGATGCTGTTCGATCAGCCGTCATTGAGTCATTACCACAAGCGCTTTTGAGTACTTACCCGACTCTACCAACAGAACTTACCGCTTTAGACATCGATCCGGATATTACTCAGGACGCTTACAACGCATTGATCAATGAAAAAATTGTTCGTGTTGCTACTTCTCCTACTTCAGGCGCGCTAGCTGATTTTGAAAATGGAACACCGATAGACGTTACCGGCACTAGCGACAACAGAAGTTATAACCTGATGCGCTGGGCAAGTAATGAATTCCGATTCACCTCTACGACGACGCTGCGTGCCCCATTTGTCAGCTATGAGTTCAGTCGACCTGACACACCTGAATTGAGCGTCTCTGTCACTACGACAGAGCTTTCATCAACCGAGCAGCAATCAGCTGATATTACTGTTACCGCCTCTGGAAACTACCAGGAAATCCTGGCTACTTGTGAAGTTGTGAATAGCGAAGCCGAGGTTGTCTTCTCAGCACCTGGTTCAGGTAACTGGGGAGAGAACAGCAGCTCAATGACCTATCTGAGAGATGATCAGCAACTTGTTACAGTATCTCTGACCAGCCCCGAGGAAACCCAAGCGACATCCTCAGTACTGGAAGCGACGCTTACAGCCATAAATGGTGCTGGAGACGCAGAAGTTGCCTGCAGAGTGACTGGAACGGATATGTTTGGAGAGTCGCGTAGTAGTAATCGTGCACTGAGCTTCACTATATCCACACCAGTAACCGTGTCCGGCCAATTTAACAGTGATGATGGCCAATTGATAAAATCGGCTATTTCCGCCGACATTATAGCTGACGAGGGGAATCGGAA
>OJAU01000395.1_pt1 | contig 20214 bp, 17 predicted proteins | sample 1589791 | NCBI WGS metagenome assembly OJAU01 (sample SAMN05416849, study PRJEB24817) | seawater metagenome | isolation source: Sea water | place: Canada:Atlantic | collected 2013-07 | reverse complement strand
TCTACACAGAGTAGATCGTCGGCAGCGTCAGATGTGTATAAGAGACAGATCTGAACGAAACCGATCACGCCAAGATTACAGCAGCCGTCGCAGCGTCAGAACTGACGACATCAGGCGAAATCGTTACGGTCCTGGCAGACCGCAGCGATGGATATGCCGATGTGGTGCTGTGGTATGCGCTGGCCATAGCGTTCACCGCGATGAGTGCGTTTGCGTTCGTCCCTGCGCCTTTCATGAACCTGTGGGACAGTCTTTCAGGTGGCTGGATGCATGAATGGACGACGGGCGAACTGGCCAGCATGACTATCGGGTTGGGCTTGATTGCCTTTATCGTCAGCTACCTTCTGCTGTCATGGGACAAGCTTACCTTCCTACTGGCCCCTTCCCCTGTGAAAACCGCGCGGGTGCACGCTGCTGCAGTGCGTCATTTCAAGGTCGGTGCGGAACGCCGCACTCATGGCCGCACCGGCGTGTTACTCTATCTCTCCATGCGGGAGCATCGTGCAGAAATTGTCGCTGACGAACCCATCGCAGCCATTGTCGGCGCGGAGGTCTGGGGCGAGGCGATGGCCGATATGCTGGTGGAAATTCGGCAAGGGAACATTGCCAGCGGCCTGGTGGCGGGTATCCGCGATGTGGGCGTTGTTCTGTCAGAGCATTTCCCGCGCGAAGTTGATGATGAGAACGAATTGCCTGACCGTCTGATTGAGCTATAATCTCCACCGCCCGGCCTTTGGTCCGTTCGCACTGAACCTGTCGTAAAACTGTTCTCTTTCATGCGCTGCGTCCTAAAAAAAGGTAGTGATCCAACAAACTCAGCACGAACGGAATTTTTGTGGCTCTTTCCCATAAACCGGCCCGCGATGCCGATGCAGACAAGCCCGAAACAATCGAGTGGCAGGGCAAATTCATCACCGCCAAGACCCGTGGCCGGTGGGAATATGCCGGGCGTGCGCGGGGCATCCGTGCCGCCGCCATCATTGCAATCGACGATGCAGCAGACGGCGCTCCCAATGGCAAATATGTCCTGCTGGTAGAGCAATATCGCGTGCCTCTGGGCCGTTTCTGTCTGGAGATTCCTGCCGGACTGATCGGCGATGAGGATGGCGGTGAAGGCGAAGCCCCCGAAGCCGCCGCCGCACGCGAGCTGGAGGAAGAAACCGGCTACCGCGCGGGGCATATGGAATCGCTTGGTGAGTACTATTCCAGCCCCGGCATGGTGTCGGAAAGCTTTTCCCTGATGCGCGCCACGCAGCTGACCAAGGTGTCGGAAGGTGGCGGTATCGCAGGCGAGGATATTGCCGTTCACCGCGTAAAGCTGGCTGAACTGAACAAATTTGTTGCCGCCAAACGCGCGGAAAATGTTGCCATAGACGTGCGGATCGCCATGCTGCTTGCAACAGAAAACCCAATCGCCTGACAGGCGCACAAGACTTAACAGGAGAGTATCGATGGCTGGCACGAAACAAGGCCGCGTTGCCGGCAAACTCGCATTGGTAACAGGCGCTGCGCAAGGCCTCGGTGCAGCGCATTCCATCTTGCTTGCCCAGGAGGGGGCCCGGGTGCTGTGCACCGACAGAAACGGCCAAGGCGCACAAGCGACAGCGGATGGCATCAACGCCGCTATGGGCGACGGGACCGCCTTTGCAATCACCCATGATGTGACCGACCCTCAAGACTGGGAGAAGGCCGTCGATGCGGCTCGCGAACAACTGGGCGGACTGAACGTGCTGGTCAACAATGCCGGGATAGGCGTGGCAGGCAATATCGAAACTTGCGAATTCGAAGACTGGAAGCGCTGCTTTTCCGTTAATGTGGATTCGATTTTTCATGGCTGCCAGAAGGCTCTGCCCCTGATGCGCGAGCATGCGCCGGGATCGATTATTAATATCTCCAGCATTGCCGGGCTGATCGCCAGCGACACGATGCCGGCCTATAATTCCTCGAAAGCGGCAGTGTGGATGCTCTCCAAATCTATTGCCCTGCACTGCGCGAAAAAGAACATGAATATCCGCAGCAATTCGATCCACCCCACTTTTGTCGACACACCCATTCTGGACGGCACGGCCCAGAATGCGGGGCTGGACAAGAATGTGCTGCTGGAAAAACTGGCGCGGCAGATCCCACTGAAATTTGTCGGTGAGCCGAACGATATTGCCAATGCAGTGCTCTATCTAGCAAGTGACGAGAGCCGGTTCATGACAGGTGCTGAGCTGAAACTGGATGGCGGTATATCCGCAATGTAATATTGCATCCGGATGAAGGAGAGGAGCCACTTCGCCCCTCCCGGCTCTCTCGGTTGTAAGGCCCGTCGCCCACGTAAAAGCCGGGTCAGCTTGCTGAGAATACAGCTCTCAATCCGCGATTAGTGCGATTGCGATGTAAACCAGCACCAGCGATCCGAAGCCAATAATGGTGCCTGCTGCGAAGCCGAGGCGGACCCAAAAGGCATCCACATCGAAATAGTTGGCAATTCCGCCGCATACTCCGGCCAGTTTCGCATCGCGGCGGTCGAGGCGGAAGCTGCTGTTTGAATTGGTGCCAGCTCCGATAACCGGACCATCGATGCGCTTGCTGCGTTCTACCTTACTCATGCGATCACCGGGACGATGGAGGGAGAGGCCGGGATAATGGCATAGGCCATCAGGACGCCGGATACTGCGAGGGAACCGAGACCGGCAATGATCTGCGCGCTCCAGTTGCAAAAACGTTTCATTATAAAATACTCCTGTTTGAAATTAAGAGGCTTCAGCGGATCAGGCGAAAACGGCGGGGCTGCCGGGAACGATGGCGCTGGCGAAGACAACAACGGAAACGGCAACCGAGAAAATCGCGGCGGCGAAGCGGTTCGAAGCGAATACAGACATGGTATTTTCCTTTGTTAGACTTCCGGTGAGACCGTCTCTCCGGGCTGCCCAGTACATTGCATCAGCCGTGCCAGTTTTAAGGAACGGGAGAATTCCGGCGTTCTTCGTCTATTCACTAAATGAACAAATGTTCATGATTGCGAAGATTTGGGAAAATATCCCAACATTCAGTTTCGCCTGTTTCGAGTGTCTTGCGTGGAACTTGTCCGCTCCGCGGGTTAGGGGGTGATGCGCCCATGACCATCGCCCGCATCACGCTCTCTGATTTTCGCAATCACCGCAGTTCCGCGCTGGACGGGGCGGCCCGGTTCAACCTTCTGGTAGGTGAGAACGGCGCGGGCAAAACGAACATATTGGAGGCGCTGTCTTTCCTTGCCCCGGGCCGCGGCCTGCGCCGAGCGCCGCTGGCTGACGTGGCACGCGATGGCGGCGTGGGCGGCTTCGCAGTATCCGCAGTACTCGATCCGGCCGACGGCGGGGAGCCGGTGCAATTGGGTACGGCGACCACAGCCGAACGCCCCGGCAGACGCCGTGTGCGTATCAATAGCGCAGAGGCGAGTGCCATCGGTCTGGGCGAATGGCTGGCACTGTCATGGTTGACCCCTGCAATGGATGGACTGTTTACCGCCAGCGCAGGCGACCGGCGGCGGTTTATGGATCGGCTGGCCACGGCGCTGGACCCCGCGCACGCCCGCTCGGCCAGCCGCTACGAAGCTGCCTTAAGAGAACGCAACCGCCTGTTGTCAGACGAACGTGAACCTGATGCGAGTTGGCTCGACGGGATCGAAGCACAGTTGTCGGAGCATGGTGCGATGCTGGCGCAGGGCCGCGCGCGATTGGTGAGCGCGGTGGGCGAGACGCTGCATATCCAGCCCAGCGGTCCCTTCGCCAAGCCGGTTCTGGCTTTGCAGGCAGGCGGCCCGTTGGAACAGGGCGCGCTGGCCAATGCCCTGCAAGAGAGCCGCCAGCGCGAACGCCGCGCAGGCCGCACGCTAATCGGCCCGCACCGCGATGAATTGCTGGTCCACATGGCTGCCAAGGGTCAGGCGGCTGCGCAGTGTTCAACCGGGGAACAGAAAGCGATGCTGATCGCCATCATTCTGGCCCATGCCGAACTGGCTGCGCAAGGGCGCGCCGGTGTGCTGCTACTGGATGAAGTGGCAGCCCATCTCGATCCCCTGCGGCGTGAGGCCCTGTTTGACCGGTTGCGCGCAAGCGGATCGCAAAGCTGGATGACCGCAACAGAAGCCGGCCCGTTCGCAGCCATTCGCAGCGAAGCCGCCGTCTGGCGGGTAAGCGAAGGCACGCTGGAACGGCTTTAATGGGAAACGCCACTGGCCTGCGCACTGGCTCGCCTGCACCGGTTCGCCAGGATCATTTCCTTAGCCACATTTTGCCAGAGGCAGCGGAGTGGGTTTCTACTGCTGGTTACCCGGCAGTGCCGCCGCCACATCGCTCGCCGTATCGCTGACCAGCACTTCGATACCCTCAACTGTCGGATGTATCCGGTCCGCCTGTATCAGTTCCGGCTGCATGGCGACCTCTTCCAGCCAATTAGGCACAAGTTTCACGTCATATTCCTGCGCCAGCGAGCCATACAGCCCGTTGAACTCGGCCAGAAATTCAGGGCCTACATTGGGCGGCGCCTGCATTCCCATCAGCAGCACATCGATACCGCGCGACTGAGCGGTTTCGATCATCGCTGCCAGATTGGCCCGTGTTTCTGCCGGGTTCACGCCGCGCAGCAGATCATTACCGCCCAGTTCCAGCACAAGAAGATCGGGCGCATCTTCCTGCGCATTCAGCGTAAACTCGAACCGCTGGCGGCCCGCTGCACTTGTGTCGCCCGAAACTCCGGCATTGATGACCCGCGCGTTCACACCCTGCTCGCGCAAGGCAACCTCCAGCTTAGCCGGATAGCTGTCATCCTTCGGCACATTATATCCGGCAAACAGGCTGTTCCCGAAGGCCAGGATATTGCGCTGCGTACCAGCGACAGCAATTTCCTGAGTTTCGGTTTCTGCGTTGTCAGACTGGCCCGGCGGATTTTCTACCGGCGCTTCGGAACTGCACCCGCCCAGGCCAAGGCATGCGAAACCCAGTAAGGCTATCGACGAACGGCGAACCAGGCTCGACATGGTATAGTGTGCAGGTTGTTCCATGCCTGCGCCTATGCCACTGACATAGCGTGACCACTAGCCCCCATGACAGCATGGCCGCAGCCGAAGGCTCCGCCATCTCCGCCCGCAATCTCACTCTCACTCTAGGCCAGGACAAGCACCCGGTCGAAATCCTGAAGGGTGTCGATCTCGACATCCTTCCGGGAGAAGTTCTGGCTCTGCTCGGCCCTTCGGGTTCGGGCAAAAGCTCGCTTATGGCTGTCCTTTCCGGGTTGGAGCGCGCGACATCGGGTACACTGCAAGTGGCGGGTGCAAATTTCTCAGGTATGGACGAGGACGGGCTGGCGCAGGCCCGCCGGGGCCGCATAGGCATCGTGCTTCAGGCTTTTCATCTTCTGCCAACTATGACCGCGTCCGAAAACGTCGCCACTCCTATGGAATTGGCAGGCATGGAAGGCGCACGCGCAAGAGCGCGAGCAGAGCTGACCGCCGTTGGCCTAGGCCACCGGCTGGATCATTACCCCACCCAGCTCTCTGGCGGAGAGCAGCAGCGCGTGGCCATTGCCCGCGCCATTGCATCGCGCCCTGCATTGATCTTCGCAGATGAACCCACAGGCAATCTGGACGCGGCTACGGGTGCGGAAATCATCGAGGTCTTGTTCAACCGGCGCGCGGAAACCGGCGCTACGCTGGTCATTATCACCCACGACCCCTCTCTGGCCGAACGCTGCGACCGGATCATCACACTGGCAGACGGCAAGATCGACACAGATACACTGATGGACAGCACTCCATGAGCAGCGCTGCATCCGCAGGCGGCCTGTCATGGGCCGCCGCATGGAAGCTGGCGCGGCGAGAGCTGAACCTGCGTTTCAAGGGCCTGCGCCTGCTGCTGGTCTGCCTGTTTCTGGGGACCGGTGCACTCGCCGCCATCGGCACTCTGACTGGCGCAATCGAGGGCGAGCTGGCCAATCGCGGGCAAGAACTTCTCGGCGGCGATCTGGAAGTCGAAATCTGGCAGCGTTCTCCCAATGAAGAAGAGCGCGCTGCACTGGAAAGCTTCGGCACTTTATCGGGCGGCACACGCCTGCAGGTGGTCGCCCGCAATGGCGACAACACTGCACCTGTGGGGTTGAAGGCGGTCGATGATGCGTACCCGCTATATGGTACACTGACGCTGACTGACGGCCGTTCTGTTGGTGCTCCCCCTGCCGGAGAGGCATGGCTGGGTCAGGGCGCGATGGACCGGCTGAATATACAGGTCGGCGATACGTTCCGTGTCGGCACAGTTACTCTGACTGCTGGCGGCATAATCCAGAACGAGCCGGACAAGCTGAGCGAAGGCTTCCAGCTTGGCCCTACCATCATGGTGGATGAGGATCTGCCGGCACGGGCCGGCCTGCTGCAACCGGGTGCAATGTATCAAAGCAAAACCCGGATTGCCTTCAACGACAATCAGGAGCCCGAGGCAGTGGAAGAAGCGCTGAGCGAGCAATTCCCGCTCGCAGGCTTCGATTTCCGAGACCGCGACCGCGCCAGCCCCGGCGCAGACCGGTTCGTGGGGCGGATGGGCGAATTCCTCACTCTGGTCGGCCTTGCTGCGCTGGTGATTGCGGGCATCGGGATCGGGGGCGGGGTATCGTCTTATCTCGAAGCCCGACGTTCCAGCATTGCCACGCTGAAAGTGCTGGGCGCGACGAGCCGCGACATCACCCGCATATACGGTCTCCAGATTGCGCTGGCTGCCATTGTCGGCAGTGTAGCCGGGCTGATCGTTGGGCTGGCAGTTACCCCCCTGCTGGCGGTTGCCCTGGAAGGGTTGCTGCCCGTCAATACTGGGTTCGTGTTCGAGCCTTCGGCGCTCATCCTCGCCAGTGCATACGGCTTGCTGGTCGCTCTGGTTTTTGCTGTGACACCCCTGCTGCGGGCTCGCCGCTATCCGGCAATGGCGTTGATGCGAGCGCGGGTTACGCCGCTGGCGCGGGACCGGACAGCGATTGGTCTGGTCGGGGGCGGGCTGTTGGCGATAGTCGCGCTGGCTTTGCTGACATCGAACAACCCGCCGCTTGCCGCCGGCTTTCTGGCCGGCGCAGCGGGAATGCTGTTGCTGCTTGCCGCTTTGGGTATCGGCATTCGCTGGCTGGCCGGACACGTACCCCGCCCTGCCAACCCGCTGCTACGCAATGCACTGGCCAATCTTCACCGCCCCGGCGCTTCCACCGGAGCTTTGGTAACAGCTCTCGGCTTTGGACTCAGTGCCTTCGTGCTTCTGGCCGCTATTCAGAGCGCGATCGACGGCAATATCCAAAGCCGCGTTCCAGCCGAAGCGCCCGACTATTTCGTACTCGACATCCCGCGTGACGCAGTGGATGATTTTCGCGCCCTGGTCCGAACCGAGGACCCCGAAGCAACGGTCCGCACCGTGCCTGCCCTGCGCGGCTCGGTGACGGCTTATGGACCCGAGAACGCCCCGACGCGCGTTGGCGAAATGGAGGAGATTCCCGACGGCGCATGGGCCCTTCGCGGCGAACGCGGACTGACCTATTCAGCCGAACTGCCGGAAGGCAATTCGCTGACCGAAGGAGAATGGTGGTCTGCCGACTGGTCGGGCGAACCGCTGGTCAGCGTTGATGCAGAATTTGCCGCGTCGATCGATCTGCAGATCGGCGACATGATAACAATCGCCGTGCTGGGCGTGGAACGCAGCGCACGGGTCGCAAACCTGCGGCAAATCGACTGGGAAAGCATGGGCTTTAACTATGTTCTGGTTTTCAGCCCAAATGCGCTGGAAGACGCGCCGCACAATCTGGCTGCGACGATAGAGCTGGCGAGCAGTGACGATACCGGCCCGCTGCTCCGCGCTCTGGTCCGACGTTTCCCATCCAGCTCCGTGATCGAAGTCGGTCAGGTGCTGGTTCAGGCGCGCGAGATATTGGGGCAGGTCGGGCTTGCTACTCTGGCTGCGGCGTCTGTCGCGGTGCTGGCAGGGCTAGCGGTGCTGCTGGGAGCGATTGCAGCAGCCCGTGCGGCGCGAACCTACGATACCGTTGTTCTGCGCGTTCTGGGTGCCAGCCGGGGACAAATCCTGTGGATGCAGTTTCTTGAATATGCACTGCTGGCGATTGTTTTGGCCGTGGTCGCCCTGGGTATCGGCAGCGGGCTTGCGTGGCTGGTGGTGACACAGCTGTTCGAATTCGACTGGCTGCCCGATTGGGCTGTGGTGTTCGCAGTGCTGGGAGCTGGGCTTGCGCTGGTAATCGGCTTCGCAATCCTCGGCTCCCTACCTCTCTTGAAGGCAAAACCGGCACAGGCCCTACGATCACTGTAATGTCAGTGGCGTAGTATAACACCCAGTAGAGCGGGAGACGCGCACCTGACTCCAGGTGAACTTGCCACAACAGGTCACGCCATCACTGTTCGGGTAAACACAAAAAAGGGGGCCCGCAAAGGCCCCCTTTCCTTTTACTCCGATCCGACCGTTCGATCAGAACTTGAACCGGGCCGTTGCACCATAGGTGCGCGGCTGATTTGGATAACCCGCTACGGTCCCTTGCTGCGCCACGCCATCAAAGATTGTGGTGAGGTAGCGCTCATTGGTAATGTTGCGGCCCCAAACGCTGATCTCGAATCCCCTTTCCATTGCGAAGGTAAGCGAGCCGTTGACCAGATTGACTTCGCGGCGGAAATCCCGGCCGACAGCACGAGCGTCCGCACCAAAGGCTGGCAGCCCATCGACGATTTGCGTGTTGCTTTCGTGATAATAATCAACGCGGCCAATCAGCAAATTGCCCGACGTACCGAACTCATGAGTGTACATTGCAGAGGTCGCAATGGTGAACTCGGGCACGCCCGCCACCTGGAAACCTGTAAGATCGCCCACGGCCGAGCCGGGGAAGCTATCATACTTTGAATCAAGGTAGCTCAATGCAAAGGTCAACACGAGTGGATCGACCGGATTGACAGTGGAATCGAACTCGAACCCTCTGACTGATTGGGAACCGGCATTGACCAGCGCGAAACCTGTTCCTGTAAAGGCATTCGACTGGAAGCCGTCAATCTTCTGTTCGAACAGCGCGAGGTTGAAACCAACGCGGTCCCACTGGCCCTTGAGTCCGACCTCATAGACCTCGGCCTCTTCCGGACCGGCGAACCGTGTGCCGGACGTCAAGTTAGGCACGGCGAGCCCGGCATCGCGAATATTGGATGGCGGCGCCAGAATTGTACTGCCGAAAGGACCGGGAGTGAAGTCCGAGCCGAACGGGCGGCTGTCGCGCGAAAGATTGACCGATGAAGCCTTGAACCCTGTGGCGTAGGTCGCATACGCATTAAGATCAGGAGTAACTTCGAACGCGACACGCACGTTGTAGCTCCAGTTGTCGTCGCGCGTCTGACCCGGCTCGACAGAGTTAGGCACATTCAGAAACGGCGGTTGGAACTGCAACGGCTGAAGAGCGAGAAGCGGGTTCTGCGCAGGGTCTGTGGCCGCGGCGGCAATGGCCTGAAAGATCGGTGCCGTAGCCGGATTGGCCGCAAAGCCATTGATTACATCAGGCGTAACCTGACCTGGTGGGATCATAAGCGCGCCAGCAATCTGGCCCACAATAACAGCATCGACAAGGTTGATGTTGTTCAGCGGCTCAAAGGCGGTCTGCGAAAGGGTGAAATCCTTCTTGTCGTCCGTATAATTGAAACCGCCCGAAATTGTCAGGCCATCGGTGACCTCAAAATCGGCCGTTCCGAAAACAGAGAAAGATTCATTGTCCAGCGTATAAAACTCGCCCGTAAGGGGGCCAGCCTGATAAAAACTGTTGTCCGGGAAACCAAGCGCGGCCTCTACCCCGGATAGCGTACCAAAGCCTGCTCCGCCGCTCGCCACCAGATCAATGTAGTTGCGGATCTGAGTTCCGGATTGGAGACCGGAATTCTGCTCGACGGATTCATCGAAATAGAAGCCACCAAGCAGGAAGTTGATGGGGCCGTCAAAATCCGAAGCAATCCGGAATTCCTGAGTGAAAGTGTCAACATCCTGATCGCGGAATTCGTTGACGATATCGAGACCGGAAAAATCCACATCCTGCTGGCCGAAGCTGCGAAGTTCACGGTAAGCCGTGATCGACGTCAGCGTAAGCGCACCCAGTTCGAAATCGGCCTGGATAGAGCCGCCGTAGTTCTTGATGTCGTTTTCCGGCAGAACATTGAGGAACGTGCGATCTTCCAGAGCATCGCCGTTTCCTATTCCGCCACCCAGTGCCTGGATGATGCCAGAAGTAGGGCCTTGGCGCACATTACCGGCGTAGCAGCAAAGCTCGTCAATCTTGGAATAATCGCCGATGGCGCGCAACCGGAAGGCACCGCCATTATCGAACAGCAATTGGCCACGAACGGTGTAGCGGTCACGGTCGTTGATCTCTTCGTCAAGGTTGATCACATCAACAAAGCCGTCACGCTTGTTATAGGTCGCATCGACGGAGAACGCGACTGACTCCGTAATCGGTCCGGTCAGATCGCCTTTCAAGACGATGTTCTCGAAATTACCGTAGGTCGCAGAAACCGAACCGGCAAAATCGAACTGCGGTTCGCGGGTGATTACCGAGATAACACCTGCCGACGCATTCTTGCCGAACAAGGTGTTCTGCGGGCCGCGCAAAACTTCGATACGTGAGACATTGGCAAGATCGTTGATCGAGGATGCGGAGCGTGACCGGAAAACGCCATCGATAAATACGCCTACAGACGGTTCGATACCGAAATTGTTCGCGCCGTTACCGAACCCGCGAATGATGAAGGTCGTATTCGCTGCGCTTTGCAGTTGGCTGACCCGAAGCGATGGAGCCACAGTCTGCAGGTCCTGCAGATCGCGGATTTCGGCTCGCTCAAGCGTTTCGCCGCTCGTCACGCTGACCGAAACAGGTGTTTCCTGCAACGTGGTTGCGCGCTTGGTCGCGGTCACGATGATGGTGTTGTTTTCGTTCGCAGCTTCTTCAGCGCCGGTAAAATCGTCGCCATCGTCGGGCGTGCTGGCAGCAATGGCCGCATCTGCTTCTGACTGTGCGGATTGCGCCAGCGCAACTCCGGGGAAAGCGATCGCGGCAACACCGCCGAGCAGGGTAAAGCGCGCTGCTCCGGCAAAACCGGATGTCGTAAATTTCATGGAAGTTCCTCTCCGTACAATGCACTCCCACCCGATATATCGTGGCGGCAGTGCTATGTGGAAGCCCTTAAGCGTTGCCGCTTTGCCGCTCAAGCACCCTCAAAACCGCGGATGCACTGGTCTCACCCTGTGTTGCTTTGCAGTCACACACCGTAGCAGCAGCCCAGCCCGCCGCTACACAGCTTGTGGTTAGCCAGCCCCTCGGGTAAAGGGCGCGCAACTTGCACGGGGACTGCATATGCCCCGGCGCACTCCCTATTCCGATTCCAAAGAGTAAATCCATGTCCCAAGCGCTTCGCAATGTGGCGATTATCGCCCACGTCGACCACGGTAAAACCACACTGGTCGATCAGCTTTTCCGCCAGTCCGGCACATTCCGTGAGAACCAGCGCGTAGAAGAACGCGCAATGGATTCCGGTGATCTGGAAAAAGAACGCGGAATCACGATTCTGGCGAAGTGTACGTCGGTCGAATGGAACGACACGCGGATCAACATTGTCGACACACCGGGCCACGCCGATTTCGGCGCCGAGGTGGAGCGTATCCTGAGCATGGTCGACGGCGTTATCCTGCTGGTCGACAGTGCCGAAGGTGCGATGCCTCAGACCAAGTTCGTTACCGGCAAGGCACTGGCGCTGGGTCTGAAACCTATCGTCGTCGTCAACAAGATTGACCGTCCCGATGGGCGCGCCCAGGAAGTGCTGGACGAAGTGTTCGATCTGTTCGTGTCGCTCGACGCGAATGACGAGCAGCTCGATTTTCCCGTTCTTTATGCCAGTGGCCGTGACGGCTATGCCGGAGAGACGGACGATATTCGCGAAGGTACGCTGGAACCGCTGTTCGAAAAAATCGTCAGCCATGTCGAAGCACCCGGCCTGGATGAAAGCGGCCCGTTCAGCTTCCTCGCCACCCTTCTCAACCGCGACAACTTCATGGGCCGCGTCCTTACCGGACGTGTCCAGTCCGGCACGGTCAACGTCAATGACCCCATCCACGCCATCGATATGGACGGGAATGTTATCGAAGTCGGCCGCGCGACGAAACTGATGAGCTTTGACGGGCTGGACCGGGTTCCGGTGGAAACCGCAAAGGCGGGCGACATCATTGCCCTGGCCGGTCTGGAGAAGGCAACCGTGGCCAACACAATCTGCGACCCTTCGGTGAAAGAACCGATTGCCGCACAGCCCATCGATCCGCCGACATTGGCGATGCGCTTTGCCGTCAACGATTCGCCGCTGGCGGGCCGTGAAGGCGACAAGGTGACCAGCCGGATGATCCGCGATCGTCTGAACCGCGAAGCCGAAACCAACGTTGCCATCCGCGTCACCGAAAGCGACGACAAGGATAGCTTCGAAGTTGCGGGCCGCGGCGAATTGCAGCTGGGCGTGCTGATCGAAACGATGCGACGTGAAGGCTTCGAGCTGGGCATATCGCGTCCCCGCGTCCTATTCCGCGAAGAAGGCGGCAAGCGCACCGAACCTTATGAAACCGTCGTGATCGACGTGGACGACGAACACTCAGGCACCGTTGTCGAGAAAATGCAGCGCCGCAAGGCAGAGCTGACCGAGATGCGCCCCAGCGGTGCCGGGAAGACCCGTATCACCTTCAGCGCGCCGTCACGCGGACTGATCGGCTATCACGGCGAATTCCTGTCCGATACGCGCGGCACGGGCATCATGAACCGCCTGTACGAGAAATACGACGTGTACAAAGGCCGTCTGGAGGGCCGCCAGAACGGCGTGCTGATCTCCAACTGCACGGGTGAGGCTACCGGCTACGCGCTGTATGCTCTGGAAGACCGCGGCGAGCTGTTCATCGGCGCCAACTCCAAGATCTACGAAGGCATCATCATTGGCGAGAACGCCAAGCCGGACGATCTGGAAGTGAACCCGATGAAGTCCAAACAGCTGACCAACTTCCGTAGCACGGGCAAGGATGATGCCATTCGCCTGACGCCGCCACGCGTGATGACGCTGGAGCAGTCCATCGCCTATATCGACGATGATGAAATGGTCGAAGTCACCCCGCAGAACATCCGTTTACGCAAAGCCATTCTCGACCCGAACGAGCGTAAGAAGGCCCGTCGCAAAGTCGAAGGTTAACCGCCGCGTAAGAAAAACCTTTTGGTAACGTTTTCGCCCTAGTCCGCGTCTCTATGAACGGAGACCGGACTATGGCCGAAAGCGGCAGCGTACAGCAGCGAAAATCGTTTCTGCGATCTCTGCTTCTCGACAAGCGCGCCAATACGCTGGCGATTGGCGCTGCGGCGATCCTCCCGCTTATCGGCGTGATCGGCGGCGGGGTCGATGCCAGCCGGATGTATCTGGCCAAATCGCGACTGCAGCAGGCATGCGATTCTGCAACCCTGGCCGCCCGCAAGAAACTGGCCGGCGGGACCATTACCGACGGGAGCATTCCCACGGACATCGAAGACCATGCGGACAGTTTCTTTGAAACCAATTTCGGCGACGGAACCTACGGAACCAGCGATACCGAATATGAACTGACATCCTCTGTCGGCACGCGAATGGACGGCACGGCGCAAACCAGCGTTCCCGCCACCTTGATGACGGTATTCGGTTACGACAAGATCGAACTGAACGTCGATTGCAGCGCCGATCTCAATCTGCCGAATATCGATATTTCGCTGGTCCTCGATATGTCGGGATCAATGCGACACTCAGTCAATGGGGCGGTAAAGATGACCGCACTTAAGAAGGCTGTTTTTGCGTTCTATGATGAAATAATGGCCGTTGCACCCGAGGATGCCCAAGTGCGCATCGGCATTATTCCATACAATTCAAATATGAACGTTGGGAAACTGATCTCCGACGTGAATTCTGATTTTATCTCTTCAAATCCCAAATATGAATCCCGCTTCCCTGTGATGGGGCCAGTGATGACCGATCCTGGTAGTGACGGAGGAGAAGAACTGTATGACGACGGGCGCGAACTGGTTACCCGAGATAAATCCAAGCTAGGGTCTTCGACACTGTTCGATTACGCGTGGTCCAACAATTCAAACCATTCAACTTACGGTCGGACTGCATGCCGTGCATATGACGGAACTTATACGGTTAACGGTGAGCGCTGGGTTATCAGCGATGAAGACTATATCAAAAATTATTTCCGGGATGGCAACGGAAACCGGTATGCTGCCTGCGAAGCGCGAGTGCGCAAGTATCGAACCACTGAAGCGTCGCCGCCAACTTACGAAAACGGTTTTCTGTACTGGGAATACAGGCAGGGAACGCAGGATGCGTCGGTTTACAAAACTTTTGAGCAAGCCAGTGCGCCGATCGGTTCTCAAGGTGCGAATGTGCTCACAAAAAAGTGGGACGGCTGTATTGAAGAAGCAGACACGGTAGTCACTACCGATTTCACTCCCATCCCCACGAACGCGCATGATTTGAACATCGACCTCATCCCTGACAGCGAGGCAACCCGCTGGCGCCCCCAATGGAATGACGTAACTTACGATCGTAGATGGGATGTGGATGGAAACGTGCGACGCGCGGAAGATGATTATGAAAATGCGGGATCTTTGAAGAACACAAAGTCCGACTGCCCCGTTCCAGCCTATCCTCTTACCGAATATCCGCTCGACGGAACGGATCGCAACGACGATTTCGAAGACCGCATCAATGCAATGTCCCCTACCGGTTTTACACTGCACGATATCGGTATGATCTGGGGCGGTCGTATTCTTTCCCCTGATGGCATTTTCTCCAGCACAAACAGGACTGCCCCAAATGGCGATCCGATTATCCGCCACCTGATATTTATGACTGACGGAAACATGGACCCGGGTCCATACGACCAGAACGTTTACGGCTCGGCGGATATGGAGGGCCGTATTGCCGGTTTTAAAACCGGTACGAAACAGTGGGACGACGACGGAGTGTACCAAGTATTGAAAGACGTACACAACGCTCGCCTTGATGCGGTATGTGAGCAGATCAAAAACAAGAATATTACGGTCTGGACAGTCTCGTTCGCCAATTCATTAAACGATCACACACGGGGCTGCGCCAGTAGTGAAAGCCGCGCCATGACTGCCAATGACCAGACAACACTGATTGACCGTTTCCGGACCATCGCGACCAGCATCGCCGAGCTGAGGCTGGTTGATTGATGCACGGCATCGGCCACACCATCAGGCGCAGTTTGCGAAATATCGTCCGCGATGAAACCGGCGCTACTCTGACGGAGTTCGCTTTCGTCGGCCCGGTGCTGTGCCTGATGCTTGTTGGTCTGTTCGATCTGGGTTTCCAGATCTACGCCCAGACCGCGATGCAGGGCGCGCTGCAGCAATCCGCGCGCAAATCAACGCTGGAGCCGACCATCACCACCACGGATGCTCTGGATGAAGAAGTCCGTCAGCAGGTGAACAGGATCATCCCCGGCGCCGTTATTTCGTTCACACGCAAAAACTATCAGACATTTGCCGACGTGAAAAAGCCGGAAGATTATGACGACACCAATACGAATGGCGTGTGCGACAATGGCGAAAAGTTCCGGGATCTGAACGATAACGGAGCCTGGGATGCGGATCGTGGGCGCGATGGCCTTGGCGGTGCGCGCGATGCCGTGCTTTACACAGTCACTGCGGAATATGACCGTATGTTCCCGCTCCACGGATTTATCGAGGTGCCCGAACAGATTTCGGTCGATGCGGTCACCGTCCTGCGTAACCAGCCTTATGACGGCCAGGATGACCGTGAACCAGTGGTTGGAAATTGCACATGACACCTAAATTCCTGCTCAGGGCGCGGCGCACCCTTGCCAGTTTGCGTCCCGATATGTCGGGGCTCGCAATGGTCGAGTTTGCTTTTATGGCTCCGATTCTGGCCATGTTGGGTATGGGCGGGCTGGAACTATCCAATTATGCCGTTGCGCATCTACGGATCAGTCAGGCTGTGATGCATATCGCCGATAACGGATCGCGTATCGGCGACCGTGATGCCTTGATGGCGCAGAAAATCTACGAAGCTGACGTCAACGACATATTTTTGGGCGTGAATTTGCAGGCCGGCGAACAAATGGAATTGTTCGAACGCGGCCGAGTGATCGTCAGCAGCCTGGAACAGAACGACGAGGGCGGGCAGTGGATCCACTGGCAGCGTTGCCACGGCAAACTGGAAGAGGATTCCTCTTATGGAGAAGAGGGCGACGGCGCCACCGGTACCGGCTTTGTCGGCATGGGAAGGTCAGGCGAGGAAATTCAAGCCAGCCCCGATCAGGCTGTCATCTTCGTCGAGATCATCTACGAATACGAACCGCTGATCGATATCGAATATGCGACCCAGTATATTTCTCCCGAGCCGATCCGTTCGATTGCCGCATTCAACGTTCGCGGCACACGCGACCTGTCGGGTATCCACCCCTCGCCCGGATCGCCAGTGCGCACCTGCGACACCTACACGGCATCGTAAGAGAGGCTCCTGAATGCTGAACCCGAAACTTGTCCTTGGTCTGGCCGCAATTGTTGCTGTTGGTGCCACCCAGTTGGTGGACAGCAATTCCACCATCGCAACCATCGCCAGCGCCGATGGCGATCCGGACATCGTTGGCAGCGAGTCGATCGGTTCACAGCCTTCTTCGTCCGCAATGCAGGGTGCCGCTGACACGGAGCAGCTCAATTTCGAGCAGCCCGCTACCAGTTCGGCAACGCTGAGCGATTTTTACGGCGAAGGTTCGGATGACGACGGCTTTGCAAATCCCGCAGGCACTCCCGATATAGAAGACATCCCTAAATCGCGGGAAACCACTTCAAATGACGAGCCTGTACCGACGCGGCAAGTATCGCCGCGTTCGCCGCAAACCCCTGCCCGCGTACGCCAAAATACGCCATCGCCTACAGGCATACGATCAAACGGGAAGCCTGATCAGCCGATAGAGCTTGGTCCGCTTCCGCCCGGCGGATTGGGCTTCTGAGAATCAGCCACCGCAGACTAAGCTGGCAGCACCATTGCCTGTTCACCCAGAACCAGCGCCGCATACAGAACTGCACCGCCTAGAAACGGTAGAAAGCGACTTGCCCGTTCCTCCGGCAATTCCTCTTTCAACACGACCAGAACTATGGCCCCGCCGACAAAGGCAAACATACAGCCAACGGCCAGTTCGGGCAGATCGAACATCAACCCTGCAATCCATCCGCCCAGCGTAGCCGTCACCAGCGCCCAGCGCCCCTGCCCGTCATACAATTCCGGATGATCGGCACGCGTTCCGAAATCGGCGGTAAGAAAATGCAGCAGCAAGGCGCCGAAGAACAGCACAAGCCCGCCCACACTGGAATCCTCCCGGTGATTGAGCAGGTAGGATACGACGAAAATCAAGATGCAGCTTGCGGCAATATGCAGATGAAAAATGCCGCTATGAGGCCTGTCCCGCGTTTCCCCGCGACTGCTTTTCCGGTCGTCGCGGCTGACGACAATGGCACGTTCCAATCCGTAAAAGAGGACAAGGCCCGCCAGCGCCAAGGCGTAGATCCAGCTTTCGGCAATCTTCAGGTCAAGCGAAGTCGCGTCCGCAAAGACTTCTCCATGCGCAGCAAGTTCCGGCAGAATATGCATAAAAACATACCCCACCGCGACACCGCCCGCAAAGCTGAGCCATGCACTGCGAGGTTCCACCTCCAGAAAGCGGAGCTTGCCGACAAACATATGTACCGCTGAAAAAGCGAGCGCCATGAGGCCGGTCAACAGTGCAGACGACATATCCATTCCCCAAACCTAGCCCACCAAAGGGTCAGCGCCCCGCCCCGCTGCGCCGCCAAGATCGAAAAACCGGTTTCCTGCTCATTTGTGTTTCACAAAAAAGCGTGTTGCGACCTGCCGGGGACGCCGCTTTCCGGGCCTGATGTGTCAATTTTGGCTCCCGTCTCTCAATCAAGTTTATCGATACCTTACGGAATCGCGCCGGCAACGCCCAGCGTCAACTTTATCAACTTGGTCAACTTCATCTTCTCCGCTTCGTGCTGCGTTTCGGTGTGATATTGGCCAAATGCAGTTCATGCTGTTAGCGCCCGCTACCATGCAAACAGGGACACTTTTTTCGCTCGCCGCTTATTTTGTTCTGATGCTGGGCATCGGGCTTTATGCGTGGCGCAAATCGACCTCAGACAGTGCAGGGTATCTGCTGGCGGGGCGAAATCTCCATCCGGCAGTGGCCGCCCTCAGCGCGGGTGCCTCCGATATGTCCGGCTGGTTGCTGCTCGGTTTGCCGGGCGCTCTTTTTGCCGCCGGGCTGGTGGAAGCGTGGATTGGCATCGGGTTGTTTGCCGGTGCTGTGGCGAACTGGATCATCGTCGCCCCCCGCCTGCGCCAGCAGACGGAGGAGCGGGGTAATGCGCTGACCATTCCGCAATTCCTTGCCAACCGCTTTCCCGACAAAGCCATCGCATTGCGGGTGGTGTCGGCGATTATTATTGTGCTGTTCTTCACCGTCTATACCGCCGCCGGGCTGGTTGGTGGGGGCAAGCTGTTTGAGACCGCCTTCGCCGGTTTGCTGCCTGACGCCGGAATGTCGGACTATATGATGGGTATCTGGATCACGGCGGGCGTCGTGCTGGCCTATACCATGATCGGCGGGTTTCTGGCGGTCAGCCTGACCGACTTTGTACAGGGCGTGATTATGGTCACGGCGCTTATACTGATGCCACTGGTGGTGATTTACGGGTCCAAGGATGTGGGCGGACTGGGTGAATTCAGCGCGGTCACCGGTATGCTGGAGCAAATCGATCCGGGAATGCTCAGTCTGTTCGGCGGGCTTACCTTCGTGGGTTGGCTGAGCGCGGTCACATGGGGCCTAGGCTATTTCGGGCAACCGCATATCATTGTCCGGTTCATGGCAATCCGCAGTGTGCCAGATGTCGCGGTGGCGCGGAATATCGGCCTTTCGTGGATGGCCGTGGCGCTGGTCGGAGCCCTTGGCGTGGGGCTCGCGGGTCGCGCATATGCAGAAGCCAATGGTGTGGTGGTGGAGGATCCAGAAACGATCTTTATCGTGCTGGCGACGTTACTGTTCTCCCCAATGATAACAGGGTTTTTGCTTGCTGCTCTCCTCGCTGCGATCATGAGCACCATCAGCAGCCAATTACTGGTCAGCTCCAGCTCACTGACGGAGGATTTCTACCGTCTGTTCCTGCGCAAGGAAGCAAGCGAGCGAGAAGCGGTGAATGTCGGACGGGTGGCCGTTTTGCTGGTTGCGCTGGCGGCAATCGTAATTGCCCGCGATCCGGACAGCCAGGTTTTGGGACTGGTCGCAAACGCCTGGGCCGGTTTCGGAGCAGCCTTCGGCCCGCTGATTCTGTTCGCCCTTACTTGGAAGGGAATGACCGGATCGGGTGCCGTGGCGGGTCTGGTTACCGGTGCAGCAACGGTGATGGCGTGGATTGCGCTGGGCTGGAACGGGGCGTTTCTGGACGGACCGGGCGTGTATGAAATCATTCCCGGCTTCCTTGTTGCCAGCCTAGCTATCTGGCTCGTCAGCAACGCTACAGCCTCGGCCAAGACTGCTTCTGTCACTTAAAGGCGGTTCGTGAAACTGAACACGAACTGCAGCATAATACGGAGGATCAGAATTGACGCCTCGCCGACAACAAGGGACAGGAGCCACTACAAAGTATGATGGGCTTTTCGGCCTGAACGCCGTGTAGGAGAAGCTGACCTGTTCCGGTTAGGATGGGATTAAGGTCCGGCGCGCAGTATAGGTCCACGATGCTCCGCTTCGCCGCCCTTCCCCTGATCACTGCCCTGATGCTGGGCGGGTGCCAGATCTTGCCTTCTGGCGACCCGAGCAACGATTCTGGCGCAGACAGGGCTCGCACCGATCAGGGCAGACCACGGCAAGTCCCCACCAGCACCTCCGACCGTCTCTGCCTCGGTAATCTTGCAGCCAACGGAGCGCAGTTTACTCAAACTTCCAACCGTTCCGATGGTCCGGGCTGCTCCTATACAGGCGCGGTATCGCTTTCAGGGCTAACCGGCGACCGCAGCAGGATATCAGTGACCAATCTGGGCGCGCTGAAATGCACAGCCGCCAGCGCCCTGTCCGGCTGGGCACGGTACGGGAT
>OJAU01000387.1_pt1 | contig 20572 bp, 19 predicted proteins | sample 1589791 | NCBI WGS metagenome assembly OJAU01 (sample SAMN05416849, study PRJEB24817) | seawater metagenome | isolation source: Sea water | place: Canada:Atlantic | collected 2013-07 | reverse complement strand
TATCAGTATTTCCAGGGTCATTAGAGCAACCAGACAAAGCCCACGCCGCGCAGCAGATCGCACAGCCAAACCGGCATTTTACAGGGAGAAGGGAATATAAAAAGGGGGTATTTAGTCAAATATAGAATAAGCAAAACCCAGCATACTCAAAAAATCATGGCGAAGTACCACAGCGTCTAATCTGGCCTAGACAACAGGCCTAAACGATAAGCGCATAGAAGCAAGGAAGACAAGGTAAGCCGGATTCGCCCGACATACCCCCCCAAAAAAAGACTACTCCGTAACGCTAACGGCTTTACCGGTAAAGGCCGGCAATTCACGTACCGCAAGGCTCTCGGGTGACTCAGCACCCACCCCCTCTGGCTGATACCCATTGACATAACTACGCAGTAAAGCCCGCAGAGCATCCTGGTCGGCACGGCTTAACGCCTTACGGAACGCCTCCAGGGCAAAATGCACCTCGTCCCAGCTCAGCTTTTCCTCATGGGCCTGCATAATCATTTCATGCTCAGTGCGGATGCTGCACTCACCAATCAATAACTCTTCATAGAGCTTCTCACCGGGCCGCAGGCCGGAAAAGGCAATCTCAATGTCACCCTCCGGCATTTTCTCATCGCGCACCGTCATCCCCATCAAATGCACCATGGTGCGGGCCAAGTCAACAATTCGCACCGGCTCACCCATATCCAACACGAATACTTCGCCGCCCTGGGCCATGGCACCCGCCTGAATCACTAACTGGGACGCTTCAGGGATGGTCATAAAATAGCGAATCACATCCGGGTGGGTCACCGTTACCGGGCCGCCTTTACGAATCTGGTCACGGAACAAGGGCACCACCGAACCAGACGAGCCAAGCACGTTGCCAAAACGTACCATCGAGAACACGGTGTCCGAACCCCTAGCGGCTATGGCCTGGAGCACCAGTTCTGCAAAACGCTTAGTGGCCCCCATCACGTTAGTTGGGCGAACAGCCTTATCCGTGGACACAAGAATAAAGTGCTTCACATGAGCAGCTTCTGCTCCCAGTGCGGCCTCCAGCGTCCCCAAGATATTATTGCGCACTCCAGCCGTAGGGTTAGCCTCCACAATCGGCACATGCTTGTACGCTGCGGCGTGGTACACCGTATCCACCCGTTGGTCACTGCAAAGCCGCTCCATCAAGCCCCGGTTCACCACTGAACCGAGCACCGCCTCAATTTCGACGCTTTTACCAAGGCTGTCCGCCGTTGCTCGCAATTCTTTCTCAATGGCATATAGGCCAAATTCACTTTGATCGAGCAACACCAAGCGGGAAGGGTTCAACTTAAGAATCTGGCGACAAAGCTCGCTACCAATGGAGCCCGCCGCGCCCGTCACCAGAACATGCTTACCACTAATACAGCGCGACAGTAAATCCGCGCGGGGGGGCACCGGGTCACGGCCCAGCAAGTCTTCGATAGACACGTCTTTGACTTCTTCAAGCCGCGCCTTGCCGCTAGCAATATCCGCAAACGAAGGCACCGTCTGCACATGCACATTCAGGGTTTCCAGCCAGCGCACCACTGCCATCCGTGTCGCCCGGCTCTCAGACGGCAGAGCCAGTAACACCGTACGAATAGCCCCCCGTTCTACCGCTTTTTCCAAAGCGCGCCGCCCCACCACCGGCACACCGCAAAGCAACATCCCCTGTTTACCGGGCGCATCGTCCACTATCATCAGCGGGCGCAACTCGGTGGAAGACAATAACCCAGACACCAGCTGAGCCCCCGCTCCACCAGCACCGAATACCGCCACCGCTTCACGCAAAGTATGCTTACCTAGCACGTTATAAAGGAAACGGCGCATCATAAAGCGGCTGCCCCCTAGGTATAGCACTAGCAACGCCCAGAAAATAATAAACACTGAACGCGGGGTAGAGCCCGATACCATATAAGTCGTCGCCGCCAGCAGCACCACCGAAAGAGTCGCCCCAAACAGGATAGACCACGCCACTTCAGCCCCTAGGTAACGCACAACCGAACGGTAAAAACCGAACGCATATAGCACCGGCAGCACCACCAACGGCGTAGCCATCAGCAACCATAGGTCGGCCACTTCCGGGGCGGCGGTATTGAGGCGCAAGCCATAGGCAAGCCAGAGTAATAGGGGGGCGGCGACTGCATCAGCACCCAGCATTACCATTCTTTTGGCCGTACGAGGCAGTGACACCATCCGGTGCACAGGGGAGTAGAAGTACTTGTTTTTCATAATAGGTCAGTCCATGCGACCAAAGGGCCGGCCAACACAGCTAGATCCCTCTTAGCCATAAAATTGGGACACACATCACACAAATTAACCGGTATGAATATTATAAGCCGTTTCACTGGATATCCAACGGGTAGAAAGCACTATTCCCGAGACAAACTAACCCTAAATCGTGACATTTAAGCGACAAAAAAACCCTCTTCCTAGCGGCCTTTACCCGCAACGGTGAGTCTTTTTCAATCTGTTGCAAACAGGCGCTCGGCAGGCAACCGAACGCTCACCCTGCGATAGATCGCCAAACACAACAACGCTGCGGCAACCGCTAACACCCGCAGCATCGCATAGGCAAGAAGCTTAAACACCAGTAGAAAAGCGAGAAAAGAAAGCAGCACAATGCTCGCTGAGAACCGGCAAAAGGGAATCAAGCACTCACCTCATCGGTAGCTCGAATTAGCCCAAAGAACGTAATCAGACAGCCATATGCACTAGACGTAATCGACATTCTGATGCGTTTACCTGTCACAATAATTGTCGGATTACACCTTACAGGCTAATTCGACCTACAAATCACAAACACACACATCCATTCGTATGTCGTGTTTACCCCAGGGCACAGAGAGGCCCAAGGCCGTAACCCGACACTTATGAAGTCACGTCACTCATCACCTTGCGCAACACTTCACAAGTCTTATCAATCTCGGCCTCGGTTAATGTCGGGTGCACCAGAAACATCAAGGAACTCTCACCCAAAGCCTTAGCTACCGGCAAACGCTCTTCAGGCCCCAAACCAAGGCTGGTAAACGCCTTCTCCAAATACACCTCGGAACAGGAACCCGAAAAGCACGGCACTCCTTTTGCAACAACGGCATTCATAATCTGGTCACGCACGCCTGCAACGGGCTCATTAAACGCGGCTTCATCCACAAACACATAACACTTGTAACCGGCATGACCAATGTCTTCAGGCACCACAGGCACCCGCAGCCCCGGCAACGAAGCCGCCGTTTCCCATATTCTTAGGCAGTTAGCCTGGCGCGCGGCGATCCATTCAGGCATACGCTGCAGCTGAATACGACCGATGGCGGACTGCATTTCTGTCAGCCGCCAATTAGTGCCTACAGATTCATGCAACCAGCGAAACCCAGGCGGATGCTCACGCTCGTACACCGCCTCCCAGCTTTTGCCATGATCCTTGAAGCTCCACATACGGGACCACAGCTCACGGTCGTTACAAGTGACCATGCCCCCTTCTCCGCCAGTAGACATAATTTTGTCCTGGCAGAACGACCAGCACCCCACATGACCTAAGCCACCCACCGGCCTTCCTTTGTAGGTGGCACCATGGGCCTGGGCACAATCTTCAATAATAAACAGACCCCGCTTCTCAGCCAGCGCCATCATGCCATCCATATCACAGGGCCAGCCGGCAAGATGCACACACACCACCGCCTTAGTCTTTTGCGTGATCACTGCCGCCACAGTATCTGGGGTAATGTTCTGGGTATCCGGGTCCACATCGGCGAATACGGGTATAGCCCCAGCATTAATCACTGCGGTGGCCGAGGCCAAAAAAGTGCGAGGCGTAACGATTACCTCATCACCAGGACCAATCCCGAACCCTCTTAGCGCCAGATCCAGCGCGAGGGTGCCGTTCCCGACAGCGATAGCAAATTCCGTACCGGCAAACGACGCAAATTCACGTTCAAATTCACGTCCCTCCTGACCGGTCCAATAGTTCACTTTGTTGGAAAGTAAAACGCGGGACACCGCATCCGCTTCCTCCTGAGTAAAGGAAGGCCAGGGAGAAAAAGGACCGTTAAGCATGGGGAACCTCGAAAAGAAAGATTAGAGCGGACGGGCCGGAGTTCCGACGACCGTTAAACCATCATCAATATCAGACACAACAGTCGCACCGGCGCCCACAGTAACATGGGAACCAATACGCCCCCCCTGGCGAACCTGTGAACCAATACCAACCCAAGCGTGATCGCCAACCAGAACCATGCCCGCTAACGATACACCCGGACAAATATGGCAATACGCGCCTAGACGACAATCATGGTCCACCGCGGCGCGGGTATTGATGATAACCCCCCGCTCAATCCGCGTATCGGCGTTAACAACCGCACCAGCCACCACCAATACCCCACTATCCAAGCTGGCATACTGACTAACAGCGGATAAGGGATCCACCAAGGTCACAAGAGGCAAACGTCGCCCTGCAAGCCATTCGCTCCATTGCTGGCGAGCCCGGCTATTACCGATGGCTACAAAATACCCATCGCAATCATGCTCCCCCGCATTCTCAGGAACGCCAACCAGGGACCAACTCGAATGCATCTGCGTCGAGCCATCAAAGCGCGGATCAAAAAAAACAACCTCAGACCACCCAGCACGTTCAGCCGTATCCGCCACCACCTTACCATGCCCGCCGGCACCTATAACTCCGAGCTTACGACCGATTACCACAGGTTAATCACCTCGAAATAACATCCATGGGGTTACCGAACTGCTGAATATAACGACGACCAATTTCCTGTGAACCGACATAATTCAAATGGTTTCCGTCATGATAAAAAGGCAAACCGTCCAATTCTGCATAGCAATAATCCTTGTCACATAAGACAGCAACAGGGTCAATAAAGGTAGTGCGCGGAAACTCACTCTTGAGCTCGCTCACAAATAACATCCATTCCTCAAACTTCTCTTCATGCTTAGTACGCGAATATTTGCAAGGGAGACTCTTTCCAAACCTTTCATTCATCAAACCGCAGTCATGATTTATGCCGATTAACACAGGAGCCCCCATAATCACATAGGCTCGCGCTCCAGACTCTTCAATCACACGGAGGGCATGTCTAAAAGAGTCACGAAACACTTGCTTTCCTCTATCATCATTACGAACAAAACTTTCAGAGTTATAATGAATCGCGTATGAGCCACCCAACACAACCGCCTTATATTTATTCTTTTTAATCAATTCTGTCCAAACTTCATTTTTATTCCTAAACTGACTATGAACTTTTTCCTGCCCTGATTTAAAATAGATACGGTCAACGCCAGGAAGGTAAATAGTATTGCTTTGGCTGGAATCGTAACCCCTCAATCCTGCTTCAGAGGCAAAAACACTCATCATTCCGGTAAAATGATTAGCATGGGAATCACCAATCAAAAGGAAATCGACAGGCCCACTATCTCGACCCAAAACACACTCGTCTTTGGATGCCAAGCCAGTAAGATAACCATTGTGGCATGCCCCCCGAATACGGCTTGCCCATGATCCAATAGCATGGCTCTTCTCAACCAATGAATCAGAGAAACGCTCCGGAACTCCTTCCGTTTTCTGAACATAGTAAGCAAATAAAAGCGAAGCAATCACCGGGAGAAAAAATCCAAACAGAATCACCTTAAATGGAGACGATGAGCGAAGTTTTGCCGCAGGTCTCTCTGCCCCATAGTAAGTTGCAAATGAGAGCAAGAAAGTACAAACCACCACCATAAAACCGACCCAAAACGAAATCGGCACTCTCATAATGTTCAAATAAGCTATAATTGGCCAGTGCCACAAATAAGCGGGATAAGAGACTTTTCCTAAAGAAACAAAAGCGCCAGATGAGAAAATCTTACCGAGCAACGAGTCCGCCCGCAGGAACCTAATCAAGATAACAGTACCGATAACAGGTAAAGCAGCCGAAAATCCAGGAAAAAGCATAGACGGAGTGTAGTAGAAAGCGGAATAGCAAATCATTAAGAGCCCAGCCCAGGGCAAAATGAAAAATAATCTATTTTTTCCTCTTAGAGCTGGGATAAAAGCAAGCATGCCTCCTGCAGAAAGTTCAAAGAAACGGGTAGGAAGTAGATAATATGATGCAGACAAATAATTTCTTACCCCCCATTCAGAAAACAAGGCTCCAGCAACCGTAACAATTAAAATCAAAGAAAAAATCGGAACACGCTTTTTTAGAAACGCCAGGACCATTATGAAAAACGGCCATACAATATAGAATTGCTCCTCAACTGAAAGCGACCAAAGGTGCAGCAACGGCGTCGTCGCAGCATTATCAACAAAATAGCCACCTATCTCATTCCACATATAGAAGTTGGCAACAAAAAACACCGATGAAACCAGGCTTTTTGCGTAGGCAACAATTTCGGATGGGAGCATGAGCGCATAAGCGGCAATGCTCGTAAAAAAGACAACCACAAAAAATGCTGGGGCCAAACGTACTACTCTTCGCTTATAAAAGCCTGAAAAGCTGATCCCTCCATTAGCGGCCTCTTTGAAAAGAATTGATGTAATCAGGTAACCAGAAATAACAAAAAATACATCGACACCGATAAATCCACCCGAGAAAAGTGATATCTCGAGATGATGAAGAATTACGAGTATGACAGCCAGAAAACGTAAACCATCAATTTCGGGGCGATATGTCAATGCATTAGCATGCGACGGTGTTCCATTACACATTATTTTCCTCCCCCCCCTTGAACCTCTTCATAGTGACTTCACCATCGTGGGCGATGCCGTCTTTTTTAAGGACCCTCCAGACAGTGAGAAAGAGGATCTTAATATCCAGCCACAAAGTACGGTTCTCCACATACCACACATCCAGCTCAAATTTTTCATCCCAGGAGAGCGCATTACGGCCATTCACTTGCGCCCAACCCGTAATTCCGGGACGTACTTCATGGCGTCGAGCCTGACGCTCGGAGTACAACGGCAAGTATTCCATCAACAAGGGGCGAGGCCCAACCAGGCTCATGTCCCCTTTCAGTACATTCCACAGCTCAGGCAATTCATCTAGGCTGCTGGAGCGCAAAAACTGCCCAAATCCGGTCAGCCGATCGGCATCCGGCAACAGCTCACCACTGGCATCTTTTGCATCGGTCATTGTCCGAAACTTGGCCATCTCAAACGCACTACCCGCCATACCTGGGCGCGCCTGACGAAACAACACCGGGCTGCCGAGCTTTACCCTGACAAGGACTGCCAATAACAAAATCACAGGACCAAGCACCAACAGTCCGCATATCGCTCCAATGATATCCATCAATCGTTTAATCACAGCCCCATTTCCTTGAGCATCGCTTTGTTAACCTTGTGAACATCGTACTTTTCTTCTGCCATTTGTCGCGAGCGAGCACCCATGGCAGCTACTTGTTCGGGGTTCTCTATGAGCTTGATCATGGATTCCGACAATGCAGACACATCCTGAACGGGCACAAGAAAACCGTTTCGACCATCCACCACCGTTTCACGGCAACCAGGGGCATCTGTAGTAATTACAGCCCTCCCCATCGCCATAGCTTCCAGAACCGTACGCGGCGTCCCTTCACGGTAGGAAGGCAAAACATATACGCAGCTATCCGCAATCGCAGGCCTTACATCCGAGAGCTTGCCCATGAACTCGATTGACCCAGCCGCAATCCACGCATCCAGCTCCGCCTGGCTAATAGCATCCGGGTTATCGTCTATCCAACCCACCAACCGAAACGTTACATCTGGGAAGCGCTGCTTCACCAGGGCCGCAGCCTGAGCATACTCACGCACACCCTTGTCACCGAGAAGCCGGGCAATCAAAAGAAATGACGGCGTTTCAGGCAGTGGTGACAGCGCATATTCCGCCACATCGACACCCGACCCATTCACTACTCGAGAAGGAATCGCAGGCTTCAGTAGATTTAATTGTCTGAAAAGCGCCTCATCATCCGGGTTCTGGAAGAAAACCAGACGATTTCGAGAAAGGGAAAACCGATACAACTGTTGAATCAAGGCCCGCAACAGCTTCCGCAACCCTGTCGCCTCACCAGTAAAGGCATACCCCAAGCCAGTAATCAGGGCAAAGCGGTTGCGAACACCCCCCAACCAAGCAGCCAAAGAACCGTAAATCACCGGCTTAATGGTATAACCAAGCACATAATCAGCCGCGATTTGCCTGACCAGCTTGCGTAGTACCAGCAAGGCAGACAGATCCTTTAACGGATTCAACCCCGTCCGCTGAAGCGGAATGTCATGAATCACAACACCCAGTTTACTCAGTCGCAACGCAATATCAGAGCCAGCATCCAGCCCCGGCACAGCCACATGCATCTCGCAGCCCGCCGCCAGCAAGGCCTCCATAAGAGGCCCGCGAAACTTGATCAACGAATCAGGGAAACTAGCAACCAGCAAGAAAACAGGCTTTGTCATCGTTTGCTCCCCTCCAGAGTAGCCAACTCCGATTCAACTGGTAATCGAGGGCGACCGATCACCGAGATCAACAGAAAAATCAGCATGGGCGCAAACATCCACTTCTGCCTAAGGGCAATGCCGAGATTAGCAGTGGTCATCGCCAGGATCAGCCAAGCCCCCAGTGAATAAATCCACAGGAACATGCGGTTATGGGCTAGCAAATGCGCAGGCAATGGCTTTTTGATCAGCGCCCAGCCTCCCGCAATAAACAGAAACAGCAGAATGGTATTATCCAACGCTGCAGCCAAAGAAAACACATTGCGCACTTCGATCAGCGAGGGCCTGAACAGGTAAGTGAACATCTGAACAGGTGGGCTCATACTGGAAATATCCACCGCCCCACCGCCTTTCAGGTTATACCCCTGGCGCCCTTCAATGTACTGCATGACATCTTCAGCCCCTGCATTCTCCCCCACCCCGGCATAATTAAGCCCAAAAGGAACAAGAAACACTGCCGCTGCCAGGGCAATCCCGCCTAGCACCACACGTTGCGGGAGCGGAATACCACGCTGAAAAACAAAAGACCCAGCCAGCCCCAAGCCAAGCATCCCAGCCATGTGGGGCCTCACCAACAACATGATCAGCATGGCCACTACTAATAACCACCAGCGGTTTTTAAGGCTCAAGGCAGCCCAAAGCGCCAAGCCCATGGCACAGAACGAGAGTGAATCTTTGCCCAAGCCTGAAGACCAGAAGCTGATAGAAGGAAGCAAAATGATTAGTGCTGAAAGAAGACGGATATTTTTTGATTTATTTAACGTAACTTCTCTTAGTGAAGCATCAAATCCAAGAAGACCAATATAACCAAATATCTGGAACACCAAAGAGCAACCCAATAAAGACAAACCTAAACCTTGACTGAAAAAAGAGGTCATTATCCTTACAGCGATAGTGCCAAACCGAAATTCAGGGTCTGAAACAAGACTCCAGTGGTAGTAGCCCGTTGCGTCCCCCCCAAATGTTGTGACATACAGAAAATAAATCAAACAAAAAAGGGTATGCCAAAAATACAGACCAAGAGCACGTGAAGCTCTTGTTTTAAAAAACTTGCCAAATAAGATACAGACCAATATTCCAAATAAAAAAACGACTAATGCCAGAATTAACTGTAAAGGGGTAGATGAAAGATCACTCACTACAAAGCCCCACATCAGCGAAGCAAGCATTCAAGAGCTCAATTTGACTTTCAATGGAGTAACCATTTCGAACCGTCTGCATTCCATTTGAACCAAACTGTGCTCGCAGCTCATTATCGAGCAATAATTTTGAAAGCGAAGACTCCCACTCACGTAGGCTAGAGGCCAGAAAGCCACACTCAGCCCCATTAACTATAGAAGGATTCACTCCCACAGGACTCGCAACTACCGGCACACTCGAAGCCATATATTGAATCAATTTATAACCACATTTTCCCTTTTCCCAAGGCCCGTCCTCAAGCGGCATAATCCCTACATCCATATCTTGAATAAGACCGGCCTCTGTATCTTCTGACCACGGCTGAACATCTACATCAATGCCCGGAAATCGGGCTGCGATGTCTGCCGTGGCGCCCACCAGCAAAAGGCGAAACGCCTGCTGTTGGGCCATAGCCTGAAAAGCAGGCAACAGATTTTCAACGTACTTCTGTGTCGTCGGCGAGCCAATCCACCCAACCGTTAATGATTGGCCAGTTTCCTGCCGGGCATTATAACGGCGATGATCCACCACGGTAGGAATCACAACCACACGCTTCGCACCCGCAGCCCTGGCGCGATCAGCCAAGTACTCATTGCCTGCAATCACACAAGTAGCATGACGCATCACCGCGTCAATTTTCCTGCCAAGCAGGCGACGAATCCACTTGTTACGGGCAAGGTCATAATTGTGGAAAATGGCATCATCATAGTCGACGACATATCGGAGACCCGCCCTTGCCAACACAACTTCGACCCAGGCAGGCATATAAGGAAAAAGCTCTTTCTCTACCCAAATCAAGCGGTAGCGCCAAGAACCTAACAACACAAACAAGCGACGGAGATAAGCCAAGACAAGACCTAACCGCGAGCGCCCTTGGCCCGTATAAAGAGAGTCAAGATAAGCCTCATCAAACAATGGCTGAACGGTAAACGCCCACCCTTGATCCTCAAGAAAAGGCAAATACTGGAAGGTGCGCAGCCGGGAACTGGCACCTTTACGCGCATACTTTGGAAGCACCAGTACACGCCTGCTCATGGTTGAACCTGAATAGACAAAAGTGCCTTGCGGTAGGCCTCGACGCTAGATTCGAGGGAAAAGTGATCGACACCAACAGAACGGCAATGGGCGCGATACCCCTCTCGGGCTGGTAGCACCTTATGAATAAACCAGTCAGCCACGGCCTCCAAGGTTTCTGAATCACAGCCATCGACGAGAAATCCAGAGTTTTCATCGATGAAATGAGAGTCACCCACCCCACGGGTAGCAACTACAGGAACACCGCACAGTAAGTATTCGCCCAGCTTGATTGGTGCCACGCCTTGCATGGAGAACGTGGGTTCCCGGAACGCCAAACCCAAGTCTGCCGCAGCTAGCCAGCCAGGGACCTCATTGGCATCAACACGCTTTATAGTCATCCCAGAAGCCAAGGTACTGTCATAAGTGGAAACCAGATCCCTCATGAACTCAGGAGATCCAGTCAAAACAAGGAAGTGGGAATCAGGGCGGGACTTACGAATAAAGCCGAACAGCGACAACATTGCCTCAGGCAAATACTGTGGGCCAAGCGACCCTGCATATACAACAAGGGGAGCATCATCATGGATGCTCAACCGTTTTTTTATCGTAGTACGACCATCCAAATCTCCAGGTGAAAACAAAGCACTATCACGGCCATTACTGACAACATGAAACTTGTCGTCGGAAGTACCTGCGCCTGCCCTAGCCTGAAGTACCGTAATCGCTTTACGGGAACGAGTCAGGACAGCATCTGCCCGCCGAACCGCCTGTGCCTCTATGTCCCTAAGGGCACGATAAATCACACTTAATGGCGATTGTCCCGCAAAATCAACACGTTCATCCAAAGGAAGGCCGTCAGCGTCAAAAACCAGCTTTTTATCTCCTGATCGCAAAGCGAGCAGGCAACTGAGGGCAGGAAGAGTGCTTCTTGGAAGCAAAATATCAATATTTCGTTCCTTAATTACTCTTCTGACATGCCATAACCCCATTCCAGCACTAATGAGGCCACCAATCGCAACAGGCTTACGGAGGACAGAAACTGCTGTATAGCTGCAGCCTGAAGCCTCACAGGTTTTGCGCCGACGGGATACAATCTCATCTGAAGCCCATGAAAACTGCAAAATATGAAAGCCAAATTCACCCTTACTCATTAACGAAGAAAATATCGGCAAAAAAAGGCTTTCCAAATATGAAACCTGGGGTCCATCCCATGTAATAAAGAGTACATTCTTCATGAGGAGGCAACTCAATAGGAAAACAATTCGCAGTCTCGAGAATAGACTTCCCGTATAAATTCCACTTGACCTTCCGAAAGTTTAATTTCACTGGTTTTTCCCTTTCCAACAAAGGAAAGGCTAGGAGAAAATCCCATATCAGCAGCAAATTTTGGCCAGTCAGTAGACAGGGACTCAAATCTTAATAGTCTATCTACCGTTACATTTGCGTCCTCAACGTTTATCCACTTATATTGAGGATAAAAATGGACCCACGTCAAAACCTTATCAATATTTTTCTTTGAAGCACGCATCCAATCAACAAAGTCAGACACATCGTGAAATGACTCAATATTTTTTCTGACGAAAGCATCATATTCACCATCACCTCGCGCAGATCCTTTCAAGCCGTTAAATGCCGAGACAAATCTCTCTACGGGATCTCTAACTACAGCAAATTTAAAAAAACTCAGTGTCTGGCTTGGAGAATATAAGTAATAACGTTTTAGTTGTATGTGACGCCCTTCAGCATCGAATATATCTTTGTAAATACTTCTTCCCGCATTCTTCGGTATATGAATGAATATTACCTTCTTTTCTAACTCACCAGAAAAGAAAGGGTTTTTGCCTCGCCAAAAAATGCGAAGCAGCCCACCTAAACGAGACGGAAAATAATATTCATACAACCTTAGATTAAATGACAAACCTTCACCCACCTTGGCCCACAATCATGGTTAACACTGAATCAAACAGCATCCAAAAGATCAGAATAAAGCTTTTCAATTTTTGAGATATACACAGATTCTGTAAAGTATTTTTTTGCTCTAGACAATCCCGCCTCCCCCATTTTTTTCATTAATTCTCTATCCTTTGAAAAACTAATCACTGCTTCTTCAATCTGAGAAACAGAATAGGGCTCTATTAACAAACCTGACTCACCATCATTAACCACATAAGGTATCCCTCCCACTCTTGTCGCAATAACAGGAAGTGAAAACAACATAGCCTCGGCCAGAACAAGACCGAACGCCTCAGAACATGAAGCAAGAACAAAAACATCAAACAATGCGTAATAAGGAGCAGTATCCGCCTGGTAACCTGCGAATATTACATTCCTAGATACTCCAAGCCTTTTAGATAATTCCTGTAGCTCGCCGAGATCAGGACCCGCCCCTACAATAATAAGTTTTGTGTTACTAACTTGATCTAGTATTGCAGGCATTGCAGATATGATATCACTTACACGTTTTTTTATATCAAAAAGCCTACCCACTGTCCCAATAACAAAATCGTCCGCTGACAGACCTAACCTTGCCTTTAACAGATCAAGACGTTGCTGGCTGGGAATTTTCTTTACTTCAACACCATTCATGACAAGCTTGACTTTGTCTTTTTTTAATCTTGCCTTTTCAGTCAAATAATCCATTACCGCAGGTGATACAGCGATCATTTTATCGGTTAAGGCAGCAAGAAAACCATAAAGAAGGGTTGACTTGAAACTCCTACTAACTGGATCGCTGGTTTCCTCGCCAACAATAACCGGGACACCGCAAAGCTTACCTGCTATAACCGCCATGGTTACACCTTCATAAACCGCCCCGTGGATAATGTCTGGCCTGAATTTCCTAGTTATAGAAATGGCTTTTTTATAGCGATACAAATCAAACAACGTCTTAGACTGCCCAACAGTAATCACTTCGCAACCAAGCTCTTCAAGCTCATCCTTAATTGGGCCACTAGCCTTTGAGCAAATCAACTTATGAGAATATTTTCCTGAAGAAAGGCTTTTAACAATCGCTAGATGCCGTCTCTCAACACCACCTGAAGCAACAGTTTCCAAGCAGTGCAAAACCTTAGTCTTTCTCATTTTTTCCTTTAACTCTTGAGAGGGAAAAGATCAGAATATAACCTATTAAGATCTTCTATGTATTGGTTCGGCGAAAAACGTCTCACGACAGAGTCTCTTGAAAAAAAACCGATGCGATGAAGCTCATCCTTTCGGTCCATTACTCTAATTATTTGTCCTGCAATATTTTCAGCAGAAGGATCATCTATAATCCAACCATTAACACCATGCTGAATAATCTCTGGCACTCCACCAACTGATGTGGCTATTACAGGAATCCCGCACCCCATCGCTTCGACAACAGCAATACCAAAACCCTCCGAAAACGAAGGCTGAACATAAAGGTTACAGTCTTTAATATAGTTGAGGGGTTGCTGCTGAAAACCAACAAGACTAACACTACCTTCAACTCCAAGAGCCTCCACCTCAGACTTACAATTTTCAAACTGGCTACCATCGCCGACAATAACAAGCCGCACAGGGAAACCTCTGTTATTTAAAATTGAAACAGCCCGAATAAGAGACAAAGGGTTTTTCACCTCCTCCAACCTTCCTATATAACCAATTTTAAAAAGATCGCCGTCTTTTCGCTCTGATCTTGGCAGGGGACAGATCTCAACAGGATTATACAGCCTTGTTATTTTTTTTTCAGGAGCCTCTCGTGACTCAACAAGCCAATCCTTAACTGAATCTGATATTGCAATAACTTTATCCGACAAAGAATAAATAAAATAAAAAAGCACTTTAGCTTTATAACTATGGCTGGGTATTCCTATTTCTTCACCAATAACGACAGGAACTCGAGCAAGCCAAGCCGCAACAATCCCATTAAAATTCGCTTCAGCACCATGAGTATGAACAACCTCAGGTTTACGAGATCTGAAAAGCTTCCAGAGTTGAATTATTGCTTTAACCGATGGAACTTTGGGCTCCAAATTTAACGAGAAAACTTCAAACCCACATTCTTGTATTTTGTCAGCTGCATAACCAAGACCAGAAATTGCAACAAATGAAGGACGCCAAAAAGATGGGGATGAATACCTCGCATATGTCTCCAAGTGCTTCTCCACCCCGCCAAAATCAAGTGAAGTAACGACATGGAGAACCTCACCATTTTCCACTTCTTCTTTCATCAATCAAACCCCCATGAAGAAGGTACAGATCCTATGCTTTTTTTAAGCAGGCGGATATCAGAAGCAAACTCGGATTTCATAACTTCAACCATAGCTGATGAAGGCCGATCATAATCACAGACCTCAGAATTAGCATTTTTTAACGCGGATGATATTCCAAAGTTTACTTTCAGGCGCAATATCTTTTTAAGATTCGTTAGCAAAATAATAATTCTATGAAAAACCAAGTTTTTTCTAACCGTAGCGGGGTTCTTTTTCTCAAAATCACACGATTCAAAAAAATCCAAGCCTAGAAAGGCTTGAATACCATTCCAAACTGATGAAGGAGAAGACTTTATATCATCCATTACCACGAAATGAATTCGCTCTCTTGGAACAAACTTCAAGAGGTTTTCCACTTGCGAACCTAACTTACATGCCTTCCTGTATGACATATGAGTTGGGTCACCATTTTTCAAATTAAAAATTCTCTCAGGAAACCCCGACTCTCTTTTATCAGACAGCTCCCATGCTTTGGCAAAACATGTTTCTTTTTCATGGCCATTATAAACCATTTGGGCATGCAGCGAAGGAGCCATCTCAATAGGATTTCGAATACAAACAATAAAACGAGAATCGCTATTAAAATCCATTATTTTTTTTGCCGCTATTCCAGAGAATAGATACCAAACAGAAGCCTCCCCCACATATTTAACTTCGGCTCCTGCTTCAAAAAAATTACTTAAATAATCTTGAAGATTGCGCTCTTTGTGACGAGGACTGTAAAAATAATGGGGCTCCTTGTCCTTTGACATAAAAATATCAGGATGCTGCGAAAGCCAATTCGCAACACTAGTCGTGCCACATTTTGGAGCCCCAATAACAAACAAATTTGGTTTAATATCAATCATTTAACTCACTAAATTATTGTCGAACGAAACCCTAATTTTCTTGAAAACTGATAGGACATCAAGATTGTCCAAGCAGTTCTTCCTAAAGCAATACCAAATGCAACACCTGAGGGGCCATAGCCTTCAGCCAAAATTACGCTTAATAAAAAAGCCATTGAAAGGCCTAGTGATTGTGAGATCAAAGCATCTCGTTCATTTCCTGACATAACCAAAAAAAGGCCAACGGATCCAAATGCCAAATTTATTAGCTGCCCCAAAGCAAGAATAAGAAGAGGCAAGGATGCTCCAGCCACATACTCCTGACCATGCGTAAAACCAATAATTTGGCCAGAAAAAACAATTAAGACTAGGGCCAAAGGGGCAGAAAATAGAAAGATCGCCCTTGCCGATTTTTTCGCCAGATATTTTGTTCTTTCTTTATCACCCTTAGCTTCAGAAATATAAGGTGCAAGCACCACAGAAAATAATGATCTAGGAAGTATCACAATCATTGCCCAAGCCGCTGCGACCTGAAGCATTGCTATATCTTCAGGCGAGCCCAGCCAACCCAAAACCAAACTTCCCAACTGACCATTAAAATGCTCAATTGTTACAAGAATATAAAATGGAAGAAGTCGTAACACCCATCCTTCACTACTATATGATGGTCTAGCGTTACCAACATCTACAGGCATTTTTTTCATTAAAAAAACCCCCCCACAAATAGATGCAACGGCCATTGAAATAATATATGCAATAATCGCTACAAGAGGGTCAACTTTAAAGAAATACCAAAGAATAAAGACAATAATTATTTGGAAAAAAGGCCTAATAAACAAGTCACACACCTGAGAATAAAATACAAACTTCAGCCCTCTCAGGACGCTTGCTCTTATAGCATTAAAAACAGAAATTGGTACAAGTAAAACCGCAACGGTCATGAGAGTCCATCTATCACTTACCTCCCAACTAGCCAAGAAACATGATAGAAAGAGTGTCGCCACCGCAATTAGGAAACCTCCGCCATAACACCATTTCTTAAGAAGAACAAAAAAACCTTTAAAACCTTCCCAGTCCTGGGATCTATTAAGCGCTGCAATTTCTCTTGTTATAAACTGACCTAACCCGGCCCCAAAAGGCAAGGAAAGCAACGTTGATATGGCAACCACAAAAAGATAGTTACCATAATCTTCTGGGGTCATAACCCTTGCCAAGGCAATAGAGACAAGCATTGTTAATGGCAATGAAATCAGCTTAAGGCCACCAACGCTTATTAATGATTTCACAAGCCCTGAAGTACTTTTCATCCTATCGGTTTCCAGGTTTCATTGTTGGCTTTCATTTCAACCAAGACCCTAGTTCTCTTCCCGTAAGCTTTGAAAGAAGTTCAACGTCTGGACCGAACTCATTTTTCATCTCTTCAATAAGATCTATTGGCACCGCTTCATAGGCCGACTCTTTCGTGTTCATGCTATACACTGCTTTCCCAGCTCCTGTACCGCCTTTAAAACCAAAAAAATTTAATATTTTTACTACCAAAAGAATAATTCTATTAAGGAGATTGGATCGTCTTTTTGTTGCTTTATTCCTAACAGCGAAATCGATTTCGTTACAGTCATCCAACCCTAAAAAGCACAGTAAACCTTTCCAAACTTTATCCCGATCTTCCCTTAAATCATCAAGAAAGACGAATATAACCCTATCCTCACTGACTAATTCAAGAAGGCGAGCAACCTGTTCTCCTAGCTTGCATGTTTTCCTATACGACAAATAACTCAAATCACCACCTGCCATATTAAAGGCCTTTACTGGCTTGCCGCTTTCTCTTTCTTCTGCAAGTCTCCATGCAGCTCTAAAATTTTTCTCCTTTTCATAACCAGTAAACAAAATTTGTGCATGTAGTGAAGGAGCCATTTCAATTGGATTCCTCAAACACACAATAAACTTTGCATCCTCACAGTCACTTAAAATTTTTTCAACCGCATCATTGGAAAAAAGATACCAAACTGACGCATCAATTCTATATCGCTCACTTATTGATTCTTCATAAAGACGTTCGTATTTTTCTAGTGATATTTTATGCGGGTAAGGAGAGTAATATAAATGTGGCTCTTTTATCTCTGGAAGAAAAACATCAGGGTGCTGCCCAAGCCACCAACTTAATGACGTAGTACCACATTTTGGGGCCCCCAAAATAAATAGGTTAGCCCTGGTTTTTTTATCTTTAAGCATTGAAAGCCCCGCCTAATTTACGAATATTCTGAACAGCAATTCTTGTTCAGATAGTCTTCAAATGACTCCCCTTTGGCATCTTTCTCTGAAATATTCTTTGGTTCTTTAAGTGCCGGCCACTCAATGCCGACATCGGGATCCGACCATTTTATGCAAGCTTCGAATTCAGGGTTATAGTAGTCCGTACATTTGTACTGGAAATCAGCGATTTCACTTAGCGCAATAAAACCATGAGCAAATCCAGGCGGAATCCACAACTGATAACGGTTTTTGTCAGACAATACTTTCCCAACCCAACATCCAAACGTTGGTGAGCTCTTCCTCAGATCCACCGCTACATCAAACACTTCACCACGGGTGCAACGCACCAATTTGCCTTGAGGTTGTTTGATCTGATAGTGCAGGCCGCGCAGGGTGTGTTTCACTGAGCGGCTGTGGTTGTCCTGTACGAAAGCGGCATCTATACCGGCTTTCGCAAAAGCGCGAGCATTCCACGTCTCCATGAAAAAACCACGCTCATCTCCAAACACTTTGGGTTTGATCAGCTTCACATCTGGAATGCGTGTTTCGACGACTTCCATTTATTCTTGCTCCAGTAACTTCATGAGGTAGGCGCCATAGCTGTTCTTCTTGAGTAGCTGAGCATGGCTCTGAAGTTGCTCCTTGCTGATAAATCCCATGCGGTATGAAATTTCCTCGAGGCAGGCCACTTTTAAACCCTGGCGCTTTTCCAGGGTTTCGATGTAACCGGAGGCTTCTTGGAGGGAATCGAAGGTGCCAGTATCCAGCCAAGCGTAGCCCCGGCCCAGCAATTCTACGCTTAGATCTCCTCGCTCAAGGTACATCTGGTTTACTGTAGTGATTTCCAGTTCACCACGGTCTGAGGGCTTGACCAGCTTAGCTATTTTTACTACATCGTTGTCGTAGAAATAGAGACCCGTTACTGCGTAGTTGGATTTCGGTTTGGCGGGTTTTTCTTCGATGGAAACAGCTCGCTTGTTCTCGTCGAATTCCACTACACCAAAGCGTTCTGGGTCGGAGACGTGGTAGCCAAAGACCGTGGCCCCACTTTCTTTCGCACTCGCTGATTGCAAAAGCTGAGACAAACCAGGACCGTGGTAGATGTTGTCACCCAACACGAGGCAGACCGGATCATCACCAATAAAATCTTCACCAATAATAAATGCCTGGGCTAAACCATCTGGGCTGGGCTGGATGGCGTAGGTCAGCTCAATGCCGAACTGGCTGCCATCCCCCAGCAGGCGCTGGAACCCGGCCTGATCTTCAGGCGTAGTGATAATTAGCACTTCGCGAATCCCTGCCAGCATCAAGACGGACAGCGGGTAATAAATCATCGGTTTGTCGTAGATGGGTAGCAGCTGCTTGGACACACCAATGGTGAGGGGGTACAGCCGTGTGCCGGAGCCTCCGGCCAGAATGATGCCTTTGCGGTTGGTCATGAGGCTTCCTTATTAGTTTCCTGAAGCATGCGTTCAACGCCCTGTTTCCAATCCGGTAGTTGGAGGTTGAATGTTCTTTCCAGCTTGCGGCAGTCCAGCCGTGAGTTTTTGGGGCGGATCGCGGGTACCGGGTAATCTTCGCTGGGGATCGGAGTGACGGACTGGATGGCCAACGGTAGCCCGCCGCGTTTTGCCCAGTCGAAGACGTAACGGGCATAGTCATACCACGAGGTTTCACCGCTGGCAGCCAGGTGGTAAGTGCCCGCTGCAGCAGGCTGATGTTGCCATTGGCGCAAGGCGTGGGCGGTCACGTCGGCGATCAGCTCCGCCCCGGTGGGAGTACCAATCTGGTCATTGATAACATTCAGCGTTTCACGCTCTTTGGCCAAACGCAGCATGGTTTTGGCGAAGTTGTTGCCTCGGCTGGCATACACCCAGCTGGTGCGGAAAATCAGGTGCGCACAGCCGCTGGCCTGGATGGCCTGTTCCCCGGCGAGTTTGGTGGCACCGTAAACATTGAGGGGGCCAGTGGGGCTGGTTTCTTGCCAGGGGGTGTCACCACTGCCATCGAACACATAGTCGGTGGAGTAATGGACCAGACAGCCGCCATGGGCCTTCATCCGCTCGGCCATGAGTGCGGGAGCATGATGGTTCAGGGTCGCGGCCAGTTGCGGCTCGCTTTGCGCCTTATCCACGGCAGTGTAAGCGGCTGCGTTGACTAACATGGCGGGCTTGATCTGCTCGATAGTGCGGCGCAGGCCATCCAGATCGTTGATATCGCCGCACAGGCCATCCTTGCCATTACGACCCAGCGCGATGACATTGCCCAACGGCGCCAGGGAACGCTGAAGTTCCCAGCCTACCTGGCCGTTCTTACCGAGCAACAGGATGGTAGGTGTTTCTTTGATTGCTGGCTGCATCCTTGCCATGGCTGTTAGCCCTGCCCCTCAGTCGCCACAAAAGTACCCAGGCGCTCTCGTCGGTAGCTGCCGTCCTGTACCCGCTGGCACCATTCACTGTTCTCCAGGTACCACTGCACCGTCTTGCGGATGCCGGTTTCGAAGGTTTCTTCCGGAGTCCAGCCCAATTCACGCTGGATCTTGCCGGCGTCAATGGCGTAGCGTAGATCGTGGCCGGGGCGGTCTTGAACGTGGGTGATCAGATCGC
>OJAU01000385.1_pt1 | contig 20604 bp, 21 predicted proteins | sample 1589791 | NCBI WGS metagenome assembly OJAU01 (sample SAMN05416849, study PRJEB24817) | seawater metagenome | isolation source: Sea water | place: Canada:Atlantic | collected 2013-07 | reverse complement strand
ATGAAATCATGCAGCTCCGCCCGGAAAACCAGCTCCTGCGGGTGCAGGGGCAAGCCGCCGCCGTGGCGCAAAAGCTGCGCTACTACACCGATCCCGAGTTCAAGGGGCTGTTCGTCCCGCAAGACCAGTAATCCGAAGGACGCCTCCCGATGCCAGACCAACCCGACCTCTCTACCCTCTCCGACGATGATCTGACCGCCGTGGCAGACAAGCAGATCAAGGTTGCGACGGAAGCGCGGATCGCGGCCTTCGCCGCACGGGACCAGACCAATCCGAAAAAGTACGGGGATCTTCTGGGCCAGACCCTCGACAGCCACCTGGGCGCGACAGCAGACGCGATGACCGAGATTGTCAGAGGCCTTGCCGTCCAGACGGACAAGACCATCGGAGCCTTGGCCAGATCGGAAGATGACAGGTCCAGAGCCTATCGAGAGGTATTCGAACGAGAACAGAAAGCGGGCTGCCTCAAAAGCCGCTTTCCCTGGTTTGGTCTGGGTGCATTGGTTGTGGCCCTAGTGCTGACGGTGACGCTTCCTCGTTTCTTAGCGAGCAACGCTTCCACATGCGCTATCATCTGGGCGTCCTAGACTACGACAACTACGGGTGTCGATGCGTGTGTGTTCTACCAGCGGTGAGCGGTGGAGCGCAGCCGGAGATCCGTTTCCGTTACGATGCTGTGTGTTATATATGTGTTAGAATCTGTGTTACGCGTTCTCGAATGTTACCTAGTACTTTGAAAATAAACACACTTTTTCGAACGCTGGTAACTGATAACACGAATCTGGGTAACTGAAATCCTGCTTTCGGTAACTGATAACACGAATCTTGACGGCGGTAACTAAAACCACGAATGTGGGCCTATGGTAACTGATAACACGAACGCCCTCGCCCCGCTCCTTCCGGATCGTCATCCGCAGCATGATCTCTTCATCTGCGATGTCGCTGACGCCGTGTTGAAGGACGTGATGCAACATATGGAGCATCCGTTCTACTCACTTTCAAAGAAGCCGGAAACGACGATCAAGCGATACGAGAATGGTAATAAGTGGCTACAGATCACGCCTAGTGTGAAGGGTCTCGCAACGATCTACGACAAAGATATTTTGATCTATTGCATCAGCCAGATCATGGCGAAACTGAAGGAAGGCCTCCCGGTTTCGCCCCGTGTTCGGATCAATTCCAGAGAACTTCTCATCTTCACAAATCGCGGTACAAGTGGCCGAGAGTATCAGTCCCTTCTTGATGCTCTGGACCGCCTAGAAGGAACCCGTATCAGGACAAATATTGTGACCGGTGACGAAGAGCAAGTTGATGGGTTCGGCCTGATCGACGCGTCTTCAATCCGCCGCAAGCATGGTCTCGACGGTCGCCTGCTGTGGTGCGAGGTAAAGCTGTCGGATTGGGTCTTCAACGCGATCCGAAATGAAGAAGTTCTGACTTTGCATAGAGACTACTTTCGTCTGCGTAAGCCCATTGAACGGCGGGTGTACGAAATTGCTCGGAAGCACTGTGGCCAACAGAAATCCTGGCGCATCACACTGGCCAAACTGCTGCTCAAGACTGGTTCTCAAAGCCCTGAAAAACGCTTCCGGCAGATGATCCGGCAGCTTGTCGAGCATGACCACTTGCCGGACTACCACGTCACCTTCGAGGATGAAGCCGACATGGTGGTTTTCACCAATCGCGGCACGATGTCACCTACCTCGCTCGTAGAGGGCAGCATTCCGCCTTTGCAGTCGGATACCTACGAAGAAGCCCGCCATGCTGCTCCCGGATGGGATGTGCGTTTTCTTGAACAGGAATGGCGCAGCTGGTGCGTAGAGCCACCTCGCAATGCTGATCGAGCTTTTGTGGGGTTTTGCCGGAAGTGGTTCGAGAAACGCGGAAGACCGTGAGATATAAATCCGGTATGAGAAATAAAACAGGTTAAAGAATAAAATTCGGTATTGGAATTTTTTCCGGTAATGGATATAAATCCGGTAACACAAAACTGGCAGGATCGAGCAATGCCCGTCATCGTCATGGCAAGCCCCAAAGGGGGGGTAGGAAAATCCACATGCGCCGTATTGCTGGCGTCTGAGTTCGCTCGCATGAAAGCGGATGTCACAGTGTTGGACTGCGACCCGAACAAATCTCTAACTAGATGGGCGTCGCATGGGTTGCCCTCTGGTGTGACCCTCAAGAGCGAGATCGGTCGTTCAGAGATCGTTCCCACTATTCGGAGCGCAGATGGCGACGGCAAGATCGTCATTGTGGATTTGGAGGGTGTTGCGTCCCAGCTCGTCAGTCGCGCGATCTCCCAAGCCGACCTGGTGATCGTCCCGATGCAACCGACAGCACTTGATGCAGAGATCGGCTCAGAGGCATTGGCACTGGTCCGAGAGGAGGAGGAAGCACTTGGACGTTCAATCCGACACGCCGTGGTTTTGACCAAGACCAGCGCGGCGGTAAAAAGCCGCGTCCAAAAGGAGTTGGAAGAACAACTCAGAGGGGCAGGGATCGACGTGATCGAGCCGTCCTTGGTGGCACGCGCAGCATTCTCGGAACTCTTTGCCTATGGCCGCGACCTGACTGCGATGATGAATGACTCCGAGATGATGACTGGCGGAAAAGTGGATAAGGCGTTGATCAACGCCCAAGCGTTCGCGGAGGCTGTTTATGAGCGGCTCAAATAGACTTGCAGGCCTCAAGGCACGCCCGAAGGATACGACTGTTGAAGAAGTCAGGCGTGTGGATGAGGTTGGAGAGGCGAGGGGGTTCCTAGACAGAACACCTCGCAAGAAGCCTGGGCGGAAACCAAGCCCTCGAACGCACCAGCTTCATCCGAAGGTTTTCCCTGAAATAGGTGAAGCAATTGCTGCCGAGGCCGAACGCCTTGGTGTCACGCAAGGTCAATTAGTCGAGAAAATGTGGAGCCTTTATGAAACCATTGCTCTCCAAAACAATGAAAACAAGGGAGACTGAACAGTGGTCAAAGGGATAAGTATCTTCTCGGGGGCCGGTGGCCTTGATGTCGGCGCGCACCAAGCTGGTGTGGACATATTGGCATGCGTTGAGAATGACGCCGATGCAGCACAAACACTTAGGATCAACAACAACTTACTCGGTGCGGAAGTGCTTGAGAAGAATATTGAAGATGTTGATTTCAGAGTCTGGTCAAACTCTGAACCGAGCATCTTAATCGGGGGACCACCCTGTCAGCCATTCTCAAAGAATGGTTACTGGGTCAAAAATAACAACCGCCTCATCGAACACGACCCAAGAAACATGCTAGGCCAGTTCGTGCGTGCTCTTGGAGAGATGTTACCATCGGGGTTCTTGTTCGAAAACGTTGAAAGCATACTTCACCCGACGAACAAAAGCACCTTTGAAGCCTTTGTCAAAGAAGCCGAAGCACACGGCTATACCTGCACGGTGTTCAAGACAAATTCCGCCGACTTTGGAGTTCCGCAAAAGCGGAAGCGTGTCTTCGTCTTTGGCGTAAAGGGTACTGGAGCTTCTATACCCTTTCCAGAGGGCAGATACGCAGACCCGAAGAAACCACACCAAATGAATGGCCATGCCCCATACGTGGGGGTGGGGGAGTTCATCGCTCCTTATGCAGGACCGGAGTTTTCTGAACCGCAAGAGGATGCTAGTCGCGGAACCTATTACCATGAACTCATCAACGTGCCCTCCGGCAGAAACTACATTGGGTTGAGGGACGTGGCGGGCTACAACGGTCGCACCTTCCGGCCAGGGGGGCGCTTCTGGAACTTCCTATACAAGCTGCATCCAGACGAACCCTCAATCACGATTGCCGCACAGCCTGGGCCTTGGGTCGGCCCTTTCCATTGGGATAGCCGACGGCTGAGAGTCCCAGAAATCGCAGCAATTCAAACCTTTCCTAAAGATTATCAGTTCTACGGTACTCGCAGGTCGGTTCAAAAGCAGATTGGCAACGCGGTGCCATGTTTGCTCGGCCAGGAGATGGTTGCTCACTTGATGAACCATTTGCCCTGATGCGCATGAGCGAGGCGGGAGATAAAAATTTGAGAAGCACCTACTACGGTCAGAATGACGACTCTGAAGCGGTCGGTAGATTTGCGCGCTTTCAATCGGCTTGGGTTACGTACATAGAAGCCGTGCAACGGCATGCTGAAGAGGCTGAAGAGAAGCTTTCATACATCTCCGAATGCAAATCTGAGCATGAGCGCAAGAAGCTTGGGTCGTACTACACTCCGACTGACGTAGCAGACTTCTTCTGGAGAGAACTCTTCGCTCAGAACGACGTACTCGACGAAGAAGATGCGCTTTCCTTTTTGCGCAAGCATCATTTTGTTGAACCCGCTGCCGGGGCAGGGGCCTTGATTTTCGCGCTCTTCAAGAGGTTTCTGACGCTTGGTGTGACAGCCGAACAGCTGGCTGAGATCGAACTATCAATTGTTGATGTGAACACCAACGCTCTCGCCTTCATAGAAAAACAGTTGGAAGTTCTGGCTGGCGCTTGGGATGTATCCTTCAAAAGAGTTCGGCTTGTTCGCGACGACTTCCTCTCAGCTGACCTGAACAGTGGCTTCAAACCCCACTTCTTCTTCGGAAACCCGCCATTTGTTGCAAACGAGAAAGGGCGGTCTCCTTGGAAGAACATCTATGCTGATTTTCTTGAGAAGGCTTTGACGCATGTCGGTAGGGAGGGCGGCGTCCACTTTATCGTGCCACTTTCGGTCGCCTTTAGCCGTGACTACAGCGCCTTGCGCACAATGATCACGGATACTCGCGGAACCGTCTGTCTATCCAACTTCGACAACATCCCGGACACCCTGTTCAAATCTGGGAAGCCAAGCCACACGAACACCAACAAAGCTAACAGCCAGCGTTGTACGATCCTCACAGTGCTGCCTGGGAAGCCAAAGAAGCTTTTGGCAACACCTCTGCTTCGGTGGAGCAAAAAGGATCGCGCCGAACTGCTTAGTCAATCACCTGAGTACGTTGACGTGTCGGACTATAGCTTCGACCAGCAGTTTCCTCGACCAGAGGGCCAAGCTGTTATGGACTACCTCGACCTCGCAGCGGACAGCCCTTCGCTTGGCTCAATCATATCGAAGAGCGGCAGACACAAGCTGTTTGTTGCAGGAGTGGCGCGCAACTACGTTAGCTTGCGAGAGGGACCAGCAAATGGCGTTCATGCCTTAGGTTTCGAAAGCGAAGACGACTTCCTCTTGGGCTTGGGTGTGCTGAGTTCTGATCTGTTTCTGTCCTATTGGTTGTCGATCGGCGATGGTTTTCACCTGACCAAGGGCAACATCTTCAACTTTCCGTTGCACCACACTCTTGTTCAAGAATGCCAGCGTAACGCACCGGCTATCCGCGCGACTTGGAAGGCACGGCAGCGCTTCCAGAAGGGTAAACTCAATTCAGGCAGAATGACAAAGTCGTTTGACCTTAGGGATGCTGTTCCATCCTTGGCAGGTGTCTGATCTGTAACGGCATTCATGATGGTCAGATCGACCTCATAAGGGTAAAGTCCTCTCGAAGAACAATATTTTTCGAGGCAATACATGGTTTGGCAGGCAGCTACAGATGGGACGCTCTTTGAAGGGAATGACCCTGGGCATCCGTCCGTTGATCAACGCCGAGAGATACTAGTCCAATCCCTGTCTTCCATGGGATGGACTGTTGAGGCCGAACAACACGATCCTCAAGGTAGGTTCGTCAAATTCACTGCACAGGTGGAAAAGGCGGGGGAAGAACTTACTCTGGAAACCTACATTTTCCCGAACCTAGCTTATGGAAACCGCCCAACCCGGCCATACGAAAAACGTATTCAACTCACTCGTCCATATGAGGAGCATGCAGATGATTTCCAGTTGCAAAAAACTGGAAACCATCGCTGCCTACTTCTTGGTTTCTACCTTGGTGGTGAGGGTGACCCCATAATCTGCGCTTGGGACTCTGGTGCGTATCTAGAGCATGCTGTTCCAAGCTCCTGCTATGTTGATGTTCGATCCATCGCTGACGCCTATCGCACAGGGTTTGGTCGTTCAGAGGATTCCAAGAACAGGTACGTTTGTTGTTTCCGTCCTGAGTTCATCCATTATTACTTGGCGAATATGGATTATCTTCACGTTCCAGCCGGAGAGGCTGAGCATGTTGAGGAAGAGGCCAACCCAGATGCTGTAACTGGCGCGAAGAACCTGATCTTCTATGGCGCGCCAGGCACCGGGAAGACCCATGCTGTCAATGAACTTATCGGTGACAAGCCCTGCATCCGAACAGTTTTTCATCCGGATCTTCAGAATGGTGACTTTATCGGAGCGCTCAAACCCGTCACGCGCGATGGGAACGTAACTTATGAGTTCTCACCTGGGCCTTTCGCGCATGCTCTTAGAGCTGCCATCCTCCGCCCGAACGAAGAAGTTTTCCTTGTCATAGAAGAACTCAATCGCGCCCCAGCGGCGGCTGTTTTTGGTGACCTGTTCCTTCTCTTGGATCGGGATGCGACGGGTCTTGGCAGATACGATGCAGACTTTCCGACCGATGAATTCAAGGCCTGGTTATGTGCGGAGTGCGACCAGGAGATCGATAAGCTCAGATTGCCAGCCAATCTTTGGCTGCTCGCCACCATGAACAGCGCAGACCAAGGTGTTTTCCCATTGGACACGGCCTTTCGGCGGCGCTGGATACAACAGTACATCAATATCGATTATGCGATCTCGCCCGCAGGGCATTTTAATGTGGTCAAAGCCGATGGCAACCACGCCTCGATCGCGTGGGCGGACTTTTCTCGCGTCTTGAACGACTATCTGACTGATCACCTTTCAATAGCTGAAGATCGCCTTTTGGGACCGTGGTTTGTGTCGGATGTTGAACTTGCTTCAAGCGACTTCGTGCCGGGGAAGGTGCTGATCTACCTTTGGGACGATCTGCTTCGTCATCATGGGCGCGATATCATCTTTAATACCGCTGTCGTCAAAACCTACGGTGCCTTGTCTCACCGCGTATCTCAAAGCGAACAGGTATTCACTGAAGATTTCTTAGGCGCCCTGGGCGCTGCACTTGAGGAAGTTGAAGGCGATGCCTGACGAGCCTCGTGTCCTTCAAGACCGGGTTTCCGTTCAGTATCTTGAAGAACGATACCAAAAGCTGACGTCAGAACTTCGTCGCCAGGACCAAGGCAAAACCCTCCAAAAGGAGACAGTCCATTTTTGCGGTCTAGCATGCACAAGTTCCTCAGAAAGCTATGTTTTCGTACCACGCAAGTCACTCGGAAGCACAGCAACCGAGAACCAACGCATAGCCAAGACCACGATGCGGGTACTGGCAAAGTACGGCCAAGATACCCGTGACCGGCAGGGGCTCTCTTCAGCGGAAGATGGGAACGTGGGTCTGATCTCCACAGTTCAAGATTTGGCCGATGATTTTCGACGGTATGGAATTTTCGCCGAAAGGGTGCGCTACGCCACAAAGAACTCTGGGAAAGCCAACTGGGCGCGTACCGCAGCACGCGAGCTTGCCATGATCTCGGGCAACGGGAACATCGTTTACCCAAACATTCGCACAAGTCGGGCTTCGAACGCACATGAAAGCGTTCTAGCGCGTGTCCAAGTCGCTGTGCTTTTGGAGATCGCGGAATATCACGGATGGTGGTTGGATGGCTTGCAAGGTCGAGAAGCAGAACTCAAGGCTTATGCTTCACCTGACTTTCCTCGGCTTCTATGGTCACAGAAGCTGCGATTACTACTGCCCAACTTGTTCGCGCAAAGGGCAGTCAGACTAGCGCATTCTTTGATCTCGTACCTTGACGAAAACCCACGCCAGAATGACGGCATTACCTTATACGGTATCGACGACTTCCATGCGGTATGGGAACGAATGCTGGGAGAAGTCCTGCCAGGAGTCGAAGGCGGGTGGAACTCCCGACTCCCTAAACCTGCCTTTAGACAAGCCTCCAATGGACAACTCTTGGTGCAAGAGCGAGGGATGCAGACTGATATCGTGATACGAGATGGCACAACACTGAAAGTGCTAGACGCCAAGTACTACGATGCAACGTCGTTATCAAACTCGCCCGGTTGGCCCGACATTGTAAAGCAACTCTTCTACCATCTCGCACTAGGTTCTGTCGTCGGCGACGACGCACGCACCGGAAGTTTTGTTTTTCCTGCTCGGAACCACGGAGAAGGCCCATTCACACAAGTCTCTGTGGTCAGGGCAGACCAAGAGCCAGCCGTTGGCTTCCCGAGTATCAACTGTATGTACTTGAGCGTCATTGAGGTGATGGGGGCTTACCTTGGAAGGCGGAAACTTCAGGTTGAGATACCTTAGTTTCGTGTGCTCTACGCCCTTCGTACCGTTCGCTCGCTGACCTTGAACAGTCGAGCGATCTCTGGGATTGCGCGATGTTCCTCATCACGCATGCGGCGAACTTCTGCTTTCTGGGCTGCCGAAAGGGCAGGGGGTCTCCCACCTATCCGCCCGCGCTTGCGCGCAGATGCCAAGCCTTCTCTGGTTCGCTCTGAAATCCGCTCGCGCTCAAACTGGGCGATGGAGGCGAAGACGTGAAACACTAAGCGGCCTGCAGGCGTTGTCGTGTCGATATCTTCAGCCAAGGACCGGAAGCCGGCACCGCGTTCCCGAATCTCCTCTACGATCTCCAAAAGGTCCTTCAGAGACCGCGCCAGGCGGTCATACTTCGCGACAGTCACAACATCGCCGTCCCGGAGCTGCTCCAGCATTCTATCCAGTTCCGGACGGGCACGCCTCGATCCGCTGATCTTGTCTGCGAAAACCTTCTCAGCACCGGCTGCCGAAAGGGCATCCGTCTGTGAATCCAAGCTCTGGTCGTCAGTGCTGACGCGGGCATATCCGATGATCATACCTCAGTGTGACAAAAACCTGCCAAAACCGCAAAGGTTTTGCCGGGGGTTTTTGTCCCAGCTAAGTATTTGATCTTGAGCGGGGCAGGGCACTTGGACAAAAACGACCATTTTTGGCGGCGTAGTTTTGGCCTGGAGTTTTTATCTAGACGCTAGTCCACATGGATCAAAGGCCCTAAGCAGTATATTTAGATTCGAGTCGCTGACTGCTTAGCTCTGGTTCTGCGCCTACCTATTGTTTACTTGGAAGACATAAAGGAAAGCAGGTACATGGATTTAGACGATATAATACGACAGTTTGTCGAAGAGTTTCATTTCCCACAGCCAAGACCTGATTTCGATGAATCTTATCAGGCGATCTTCGGTGATGAGGGAAGTCGAAAAGCAAGTTACATCGTTGATGGCCTAAGGAAGTACGAGGATCGTGATCTTCTAGACACTAAGCGACTATGCTACCTTTCTATTGGCGGGGCTGATGGGTCCGAAGCGGCTCATGTGTTGCGTGAAACAGGCATCGCTTACGCCGCAATGATTGAAATCAGTGACGACGCTGCGGAAGCCGCTCGACAGCTATCTTCAGAACTGAATGCCGAAGGAGCTAGCTTGAAGGTGTTCCAAGGAGATGCTGCTCAGCGCTTGCCAGACGCCATGGCTTACCTGAAAAGCCTAAAGCAGACCGTTGAAATCGATGGTTTGGTAGTCTCGGCTCAGGCTGTGCTTCACGAGTTACCCAGCCGAAGCCCCGGTTTCGATATGCTGTCTTATCTTGGAACCATGTTCAAAGATTTTGATATCAACTTGCTATTTGCACGAGAACCTATCTCCTCGCAAAGTTGGCCCAAAAGAGTAAGACTAAAGATTGGCAATGCGTCCAGTGAAACCTTGCACAGTTTTGCCAGGCTGCTGCGGGATACTCTTCATTTTCCGCGTAACGAAATCACCCCGATCACTGGGGGGCAGGTATTGATTGACAGTGACCTAGCATTAGAAGTCTTGCATAAATTGATCCGGAGCAATTCATCACAAGAGTTTAGCTATGAAATGGGTGAACGACTAACAACGATTGAATCGGTTCAGTTTCAAAAGCTAGTTGATAGCTTGCTTGGTCCAGATTCTTGCACAGTCGAACCGCTTGTAACCGATGGCTTTCAGGACGCTTACCGAAATTATGAAGTCGAAGTGTTCGACAATGATGGACACCGTTTATCAATGCCGCACACCCACGCCCGTTTTGTGGCAATCAGTAAAAAAAAAATCTAGCTCAGGTTGACGCGTACACACCAGTTCGACGGATAGCACCGCCGATTGTTCGAAAAAAAGAAAAATTCAAAGCGTGGCGCCGGAGGAACTGTCGCACGCTATGGAGCTCAACGGGGATAATTTGTGGGACTACAATCGCTGCCATTTGGTACTACGTGAACGTTCTTCCTTACACTTTATTCCTTGAAATCGGCCAGGTCACACTTCACGGTGACTTTGAAAATCCCGTTGTTCGTGTGACCGCACACGTGAATGGGGATACATATGAACATCCTAGCACTTCCGGTGCCAATTGGATGCAAGTTGGTCCGAATATGGATCACAAGATTATCGAACTTCCTTCGAAGGAAATTAACAGATTGTTTTTCTCTCTATCTCTAATGGAAGGAGAAGAGGCTAAAGAAAGTGCTGATACCGGCTCGTTATACGCTTACACTGGAGATGCAAGATATGCCTACTCGCAAACCCTTTCATATATAGAAAAAATCCCGTTTGAAGGAAGCTACCGAGTATTTGAGCAGATTGGCGATATTCGTCAGGTGGCACCAATGGCAGACATTCAGTTTCATATCTTCCAAAAATAGTTGCGGTACGCGATAAAATAAACATCTCCGATGCGAGAATAAGACGTCAATGATACCCAAAACGCGCCGCCAAAATCCATGCGTTTCTGTCACCGACGAAAACGACCGTTTTTGGCACATAGGTTATGTCAGAGGGATTTTGTCCGAAAGCGGTCCTCTACAGGCTGCGCGGCAAACATTTGATATTCCTAGTAGTCCAGAGAGAAGCTGTCTACAAAAGGGTTCGATGCAATAAGGCACAAAGAATGCAACTTAGCCCTCGACATCTAACCGTGGCTCACCTGATGCAGAGCCGCTTGTTTAGAATTCCCGACTATCAGCGTGCCTACTCATGGGGAGAACGGCAACGCTCTGACTTGTTTGAAGACATTCGGGAAGCTGCGCGCTCAGGCCGCGATCACTTCATGGCTACAGTAGTGGCTCTCGCTCTCGAGAAGCGATTGATTGACGCCGATGAGTTCAATGTAGTCGAGCTTGTAGACGGTCAGCAGCGTCTCACAACACTGGTGATACTGTTCAAGGCGATCGAAAAGGCTTTCGATGACGATCAAGAGGCGGGAAGAAATATTAGGAACGATCTGCGCCGCATGCTTGTCAAAGGCGACGATCACAACCTGGTCTTATTGCAAACCAATCACGACAGCAGCGATGTCTTTGCTAGCTACATCAGGAATGGCAAAATTCGGAAAGACTCAGCCGTGACGGCTGCCGACGCCAACGTCATAAACGCTGCAGAGGAATGCGAAGCGTTCGTCGCAGATTGGCAAATGACGAATGGCTTGACTGATTTGGTCACAACCATCCGCCACAAGCTATCGATGATTTATCACGAACTTAATGACGAAGGGACAGTCTATCGCGTCTTTGAAGTGCTCAATAGTCGCGGGCTAGACGTCCGCTGGATTGATAAAACCAAAAGCCAACTCATGGCGTCAATCTACGAATATGTGGAGCCCGGCTCACAAGTTGATGGATTGCACGAGGTACAGAACACATTCAAGGATGTGTATCGCCTTCTCGGATTGGACACCCAATTGGGTGCAGAGGCCTTGAGATTTGCAGGGACTTTCTCAAGCGACAAACCTCAAAACCGTGTTCTCAGTGAGCAAGATGCGTCTGCAGCATTGCTTCAGACAGCTGGCAAAAGTCTTGCGACTATTATCAGGTCCGCAACCTGGTTGAAGGCTGTGGTCGAAAAGGTCGTGGACCTGCACAACGATCAACGGAGGGCAGCTGTTACCCGCATCGCACAAGCGCGGTTTCTCGCGATCGCTATCATGCTGCGCGGGTTTGACGAAGAGACAGAGCAAAACCTCCTCGGCGCTTGGGAGCGGGTAACATTTCGCATCTTCACCCTTGCGGGCAAAGATAGTCGATCGAAGGTCGGCGACTACATCCGGCTGGGATACAGCGTGCTGACGGACGAGCCAGATGCCGAAGAGATTGAAGCGGAGATCAAGGCTCTTGCCGACGGCTTCGACATCGACGCGATCATCGATTCAGATACTTGGGAGGACTGGTATGGAGGCTATAATGAAGAAGTCCGTTACCTTCTGTTCCGATACGAAGAGCATCTAGCGCGCGAGAACGGCACAACGATGAATGAGTCGCAGTGGGCCAAGGTTTGGGCGACTGATCCAGCGCGTTCGATCGAGCACATCATGCCCCAAAGTTCAGAGAAGTCTTATATTCATAACTTGGGAAATCTGACGATGCTTCCACCCGGGGTAAATTCTTCATTGAAGGATCGTCCACCAGCAGCCAAGGCTGCAAGATACGTTGAATGTGGGATGCAGTCTACTTTGGCCATCGGTCGCGATATTGAAAAAGGGCTGAAGTGGAACAAGAAGGCGGTGCGTGCCCGCGCGACCAAGATTGAAGAGTTCGTTCGAAGTGAATGGGGCGACTGAGAAAGTAAATCGAAGTGATCCCCGGTTCACAGGACATACTCAGTCATGGGTCTGAACGGCCAAAACCCATACGTTTCTGTCACCGGCGATAACGACCGTTTTTGACCAAGTTAGAACAGGATCGACCGGTCTTGCGTTTCAGTTTCATCCTTGAAGCGGATTAGGCCGGATCAGCTTTCGGAAGATCACCGATTTCTTCAGCGGCCTTGTTTGCCGCTGACATTGCGGCACCGAAGAGCTTGAGTTCGGAGGCGATGAAAGCTTCCTCTCCGTAAGCTACTTTGAGTGCATCTTCCTGTCGCTGAGCGAACTGGAAGAGCAATCCAAGCTCGATCCGGTACAGAAACAAAGCCATGTCCTTGTTGAAGGTGGGAACTATGGCAGCGCCGACGAGGTCGCCCTTGATGTCCGTATGCATGCGGTTCAGATAATCCGGCACAGCGGCGTGCGCGAGTTCGGAGAGGCCGCCGTAGTGTTGGCGAATATCTTCCGGCAGACTACTTACCTTTGGGGTCGAACGAGGATTCCGTTTGTCGAGCCAAACCTCATCGATTGCTCCGAGGATTTCCATCTGTTGGCGTATCAAAGTAGCCGCTTGTCCGTAGAGCCCTTCGGATATGGCTACCTCGCAAGGATCGATACCATGCAGGAACAAGGCCGATAGCTGAGATGTTTGCTCGACTTTCAATCGAATTGCTCCATCGAGATCGGTAGGCCATTTTTTACCGCCGAAGCGTTTCAGGCATGAGGTAATCCCGCTCAGCACAAATTCATGTGCGAGAAGGAAATCCCCTGCTTCTTTTTTAAACGCTTTCCGAACCTCTGCACGGTGTTGATGTTGAGCGGCAAGGAAGTCCACCGCCGGAGAATATTTCATGTCTTTCGCATCTTTGGTCATGGCCTATTCTTTCAGCAGTTGACGCGGTGGCGATGGCAAGCTCTTCGCTGGTGCGGGCAACCAGCGCGGTGAAATCGCGTCGTCGGCAGAGGCAAAATCCACCGTGTTTGGCCGGTTGCCTACGCGCAATATGCGCGACACGGGGGACCAACAAATTAGCTCCTGCTTAACCCAAGAAACTCAAAAAACGCGGCATTACGTTCCGAAGCAGCATCAAGCAATCCACCAAAGTCAATTACTTCGATGTAGGCTTTGATGTTTTTGCTCCCATTCCATCCAAAGTAGCTTTGACCGTCTGGTGCCTCGTGAAGTGTCGCGTACTCGCACCGCTCACGCATAGAATCAGTCAAGTCCGCGAGTACATAGACGTAACCCGGCAAGTCTCTCGCATTTGGAATCTGACGTCCCGTCTTTGTCATAACTCCACCATCGCGGATACGCCGGAGATATCCCAGCGCTTGCTCAATAGGGTCTTTTTCTTCCCCAGGCTTCTGGCCCTTGAGCATGGGCTTCTTAATCTCAACAACAGTGATTGTTGCCTGTGCCGATCCGTTCGTGTCCGAGAACGCGTGTGGATTATCGTATACATTTAAGGCGGCCAGATCAGGTTCTTTGCCACCGCCTGCCCCAGTGATTGGCGTTGCGCTGAGAGACTTATCTGATCCCAAATAATGCTGGTGAAAGGCGAGTCTTTCGTTCAGCAACCAAAGATTGCTTGCGCGAAGCTGCGAGAGGTCTTCATTCGTTGTCCCCATAGGCATGATGAGATTGTGAATAACCGACTCGCGTGCATATTTTCCCTCTGCGTTAGCCTTGATAGCCGTGTTCAAAAGATCGAGCACAACACGTCTGTGCGTCACGTAAGCCGCGAGGTCTGACTGCTTCACGCTGTGTAACCGATCCATGTATTCAGCGACCCGCTGCGAGTAACTTTCCACGGAGTCTGACAAGTCCGGTTTTAGAAGCTTCTCGCCCTCCGCCAAGAGTTGCTGCTCAGTCTGGTACTTTCGCGAATGTAGCTCTCTGTCGATCTGAGCATCATTAGTGGATGGATCAACGAAAATCTCATCATCTCCCATATGACGCAGTATCGGCAGATAATGCGGGGCCTTCTTTGTAACAAATTCGTCCAACCGATCCCGGCCTGCCTGAATATTGGCTTCCAAAGATTTACCAAGAAATTCAATGATTAGTGGGCTTGCAGCTTTCTTTATGTCTGCACGCGAAATTTCAGTATCTGCAAAGAGACCCTCAATCTCTTCCTCAAGGTCGAAGCCCGTCCGCTCGGTGAAAACCCTACCATCTAAAAAATCACTGACGATGTATCCGGCATATCTAAACGGGCCGTCATCATCCGAGACACTTGCCGTCAAGCCTCTAATTTCAAGTGGTTGTTCTGCGACAAGACGCTGACCAGCACAAAAGGCCAGAACGTGCTTGCGATCTGCGCGCGCACGAAACTTCACATGGGTGATGTCAAACTGAACGCCTTTTACCGTGAAGGCCTGATGGTCTGATCCCCCGTGCATGTGAGCGTCGAATAAGTCATTGAGTTCGATTGGTTCATCGGCCTGATCATCGGTAATAACGATCCGGGGGACACCTGCCGATCTTACATAGTACCAGAGCGTGTGCTCAAGAAGTTTCCCGGCTATTGCCTCTGCAGTTTTTTCAACAGCTTTAGCATAGCCCGGCCTGAAGCCCATTAGCTTCACTGTTGTGCCAATATCCTGATCTTCGGCTTCTTCGTCTAAGGGCTCGCCACCCGTAACCTCATCCCGTCCAGAAAAGCGAAAGGCGCGCGCCTTAAGGATTTCATCCTCTTTGAAGCGGCTTGCGATACTCACATCATCAAATGCCTTTAACCACGTGAGGCGACCAACACCCCGGCATCCCCTTTCGCGCTTGTTCGTAAAGTGGAGTTGGTTGAATACTTTCCAGTTCTCGCTGTTGAAGCCGATCCCATTGTCCGTAATCGTGAAACCAACGATTGCACGCTCAGGCTTTCGGCCTGGCCCTAGATCGAGGCCTGTCTGTTCCACCTCTCTAAGGATATGGACCGTGATTTCACCAAGTTCTGAGATGTCAGAGGCTTGAGAATAGCGATCTTCAATTGCATGAATCGAGTTCACGACAGCTTCAAAAAGAGGGATCAACCCATTCTTCTTTGGTAGGTTAAAATTCCTTACCTGAATCGCCCCGAGTTTGTCGGAGACCATCAACTTAAGTAAGGATGATGGTTATGACAAAAAGCAAAATGGCAAATCGCTACTCGCCAGAGGTCCGCGCTCGCGCGGTCCGAATGGTGTTCGAGCATCAAGGCTCCTACGAAACGCAGGCGGGCGCGATCGCGGCCATTGCACCCAAGATCGGCTGTATTCCCCAAACCTTGAGCGGATGGGTCAAGCAGGCTGAGAAGGACAGCGGCATGCGCGACGGAGTGACAACCGAAGAGCGTGATCGCATCAAGACGCTGGAACGGGAAAACCGTGAGCTGCGCCAAGCGAATGAAATTCTCCGCAAGGCATCAGCTTATTTTGCGCAGGCGGAACTCGACCGCCCACTCAAGCGATGATCGGCTTCATTGATGATCAAAGGGCTGTTTACGGTGTCGAGTCAATCTGCAGGGTGTTGCCGATTGCGCCGTCAACTTATTACCATCGTCTGGCATGCCTCGCTGATCCGGCCAAAGCTTCTGCCCGGTATCAGCGGGATACAGAGCTGCGCCCGGAGATCAAACGTGTCTGGGATGAGAATTATCAGGTCTACGGGGTGCGCAAGGCCTGGCATCAGTTGAAACGTGAGGGCTTTGAGGTTGCAAGATGCACGGTGCAACGGTTGATGAAACAGATTGGCATCCGTGGGGCTGTGCGGGGCAAGGTGGTCAAAACAACCGTGCCTGACACGTCAGCGCCTTGTCCGCGTGACAAGGTGAACCGCGTGTTCCGAGCACCAGCTCCGAACCTTCTCTGGGTTAGCGATTTTACGTATGTGTCGACGTGGCAGGGCTTTGTCTATGTGGCCTTCGTCATCGATACGTTTGCTGATCGCATCGTCGGATGGCGGGTCTCACGATCCGCCAAAACGGACTTTGTTCTCGATGCTTTGGAGCAGGCCCTGCATGACCGACGGCCGGTCCAGAAAAGTGGATTGGTTCACCATTCGGATCGCGGCGGTCAATATTTGTCCATTCGTTACACCGAGCGTTTGGCTGAGGCTGGCATCGAACCGTCGGTAGGCAGCGTCGGGGATTCCTATGATAACGCCCTCGCTGAGACAATTAACGGTCTCTACAAAACAGAGCTGGTCCATCGCCAAGGACCGTGGCGCAACATGCAGGATCTGGAACTGGCCACCCTCGGCTGGGTCGATTGGTTCAACAACCGGCGTCTACTTGGTCCCATCGGAAACATCCCGCCAGCAGAGGCTGAACAGAACTTCTATGCACAGCACGACGTGCTCGATATGGTCGCGTGAAATGAAGCTATAGGTCTCCGGTAAATCCGGGGCGATTCAACCTGACCAATAAGACTCGATTCCAAGAAATCTCTCCAACCACGAAGCTTGACGTGTTCAACATCTCCGGCATCTTCAAATGATGCTCCTCGCCTCAACAACACTTCTCTGGTCTTTTTGGTCGATAAAGGCAGGCATGTATACCCCGCCTTACCTGATAGTTGGTCTACCCTGACCCACGAACAGCCTCGTTTGCGCCAGCTCAAAACTTCTCGTCTTCGGGCATTCCATGCCCGTCTGCGCGAAGCGCCGGGCCTGTCGGCGGGTGGCCTTCAGGTTGCCCGCCGACAGGTCATCCTAAAACCGCTCACAACCAAGATGACACGGAAACGCAAAAGGCCCCCGCCTGCTGACGGGGGCCGCGATCATTTCGGCCGTGCGGGCTGCTACTCGGCGGCAATCCGGTCGGCCTGTGCAGTGCGCTCCATGATATAATCCACGGCCTTCTGCGCCTCGGACGCGGCGCGGAAAATCGCGCGGCTGTCTTCCTTCATCGCTTCCAGCCATCCTTCGACATAGGCCGCGCTCTGATCGAATTCAGGCTCCACCCCGATCTGCGCGCAAAGCATGCAGTTTCCGATCTCCGCGACCAGCTCCTCGAAGGCGTAGGCCTTGCGGTCATTGAACCGGCCCAAACGGTCCAGCCGCTTTGTCGCCCCTGTCCAGTGGGTCAGTTCATGCGCCAAGGTGCCGTAATATCCTGCGGCCCTGTGAAAGGTCGCGATCGGCGGCATGTGGATGCGATCGGTGTTGATGTTGTAATACGCGCGCGGCTCCTCGGTCACGTCGATCTGCGCGCCGATCGCGACAAAGAACGCCTCCAGCGCGGGGTCGGACACGGTACCAAGATCACGGGGCGGATCGGGCAGGATGTAGAATTCAGCGGGCAAGCCCTCAATCTGGTCGGCATTGAACACGCGGTAGGCCTTGGCATAGGGGATCTGGCGTTCCTCGCCGTTCTCGTCCTCGCGCTCGACGGTGCCGTATTTTACTACGGTGGCGGATTTCTCACCCTTGCGAACATGGCCCCCAAGCTGCTTGGCCTGATTGAACGTCATCCAGCGAGCTGAGCTATAGTCCTTTGCCATCGCCGTGGCCCAAAGCATCAGGATGTTGATGCCCCGATAGGCTTCTCCGTTGAACCGCTCCGGCAAGCTGACCGATGCACCGCTGCCGGTCCAAGGCTTGCGCCAGGGCGGCGTTCCCGCCTCGATCTGCGCGATAATCTGATTGGTGACATGGGTGTAAACGTCAAACTTCTCTGCGGTCATTTGTGACCCTCCTTTGAGTGACGCGGTCGGGGTCTGTTTCCCTTTCCGCCAATGGGCGGGCCTTCCTGTTCTGATCTTTGGAATGCCCATGCATTCCGAAGGGCAGAGCAGGTAAGGGCAAAGCCCGTCCTGCGGCCTGGCGGGGCCGTGACAACCGGGTGGAGGGCGTGAATTTGGGAGGGAACCGCGCGCCTGCGCGTGGGAGGAACCGGAATTCTCGACCGGAACCGACGCCACAGGCGGCGCTTGCCGGTTTTCTCGGACCTGACAGGATGGCAGGCGGATCAACCGGATGTGGAAACTGTCAGGGTTGGGGTGAGCGGGCGTCAGCCCGTCGATCCCCTGCCCTGTCTATCGCTCCCAGCGAGGCCGGCACATCGTCGGGATCACCGAGTTATATCGATTTTATTGGCTGGAACTGAAACGAAGAGCGGTCATAATATTTCCAAAGTCTTAGGGTACTGATCCTGCACGGGAGTTTCATATGACAGCCGATGTACTGGGGCCAGACAACGCATTTTGGATTGATGGCGAATGGCTTGGCTGGGATAGCATTATCGATCCAGAAGAAACCAAATTCAGCCGCCTCGCTGAACTTGAGCGCGAGGCCGAACTGCGCCTCAAATATCCGAACGCTGATCCAACTTTGGTTCCATACTTTCAGGACCTTTTGACGCTTGCAGAGGCCTATTTCTGTGACACTGGACAGCACCTCAACGTTTACGGCGATATAGGTGAGCTTTTCGGTGCGATCATGTATGGGATCAAACTTCACAAGAACCATGCCCAAGGCTCCGATGGTAGATTGGGAAACGACTTCGTTGAAATCAAAACAATCTCGCCGATCAACAGCAAAGAAAAAACCAGTGTGCGTCTCGACAGGCACTTCAGCAAATTGCTCATCGTGAAGATAGACGACAACTTTGAAGTTTCGGGACGTCTCGTGAAGCGGGCCAACTTGCCCAAAAGAGCGGGCAACAATCTCCGGCTATCATGGGCAAACATGCCCGGCGCTAACTGATCCCGCAATTTCTTACATGATCGGCTTGGTCTTTCCATCGAACGGAATGACACACCCGCCATCGTCGCAGCCGGGAACGTTCTCAAAATGCACGCCGTTCCAATAATATACTATTGAACGCATTACTGGATTCCGCCACAAAGAGACTATCTCTCCTTTTCTCAGTGTATGCGATGAACCAGACGACTGACCTCGAACTAAACGTGACCACCGAACAAGGCCTTCGGGCGCTTGCCGAGGAGGGACACACAGTCGAAGTGCTGTGCAAAGCCGATCCTGAACGCAAGGGACCAAGCTGGTACGGCATGTGGATCATGCGAACGGTCGGAAACGACGGTCAGGAGAAAATCCTCGTCACTGCCAGAACGCGCGTGACGCAAAATGCGATCAGGGTGCGCGAGTTCAAGACGGCAACTGGAGTTATATCGTTCCTCGTCGGCATTGGGTTCGCACAGGCGAGCATTCCTATGAAAAACGGGGAAACGACTTCTCATCGTCTCGTCAGTAACTGAGGCCTGAATCGCGGTCGATGTCCCGATCCTTCTCGACCTCCTGATCCTTTTCCTGTTCGCGCTCGTCCTCGATCTCCAGCTTCTCACGCGGCTTGTTCAGCACGTCCTTCAACCGCTCGTTGACGGACGGCTTGCGCGCCTCGCGCCCGGCGTCCTCGCCCAGATCATACTCGCTGTGACCATCCAGCTTGTGAACCGCGGCTTGGCCGTCACGCCCGGCGTCCTTCTCCATAATCTCTTTCAGCCGCTCGCGCGCGTAATTGCGACCTTCCGGCTTCTGAGCGTCGTCCTGGTCCCGTGACCGGCCCACGACCTGCGACAACCGCTCCCGGATATCATCTGATCTGCGCCCGTCTCGTTCGTTCGAGGTCGCTGCCCTGAGTGCCGCCAGACCGGCAGAGACACGACCCTGTCCAGCCTCGCGCTCGATGCCGTAGGTCTCCCGCGCGATATCCAGCCGCTCACGCATTTCGCGGAAAGCAGCGCGGGCCTGGCGGGCGGCATGGACGACAGCGCCGCGTTCGGTGACCGGGACGTATTCCCGGCCCTGACGCTCGGCCATCACCTTCGCCCGCCGTTCCATGGAATTGGCCGCTGGCCCGAGCTTCAGCTCAGGGTCGCGGTCCAGCTCCTCGGCAGACAGCTTGTCGCCACGATCCAGCGCCGTCTCGCGCTGCTTCTCCAGCGACCGGTGATCGACACGCTCGACCTCCCCGGCCCGTTCCAGCGCGCGGTTCTGCAACTCGGCCCAGAGGCCGCGCATCTGCTCGATCT
>OJAU01000371.1_pt1 | contig 21279 bp, 17 predicted proteins | sample 1589791 | NCBI WGS metagenome assembly OJAU01 (sample SAMN05416849, study PRJEB24817) | seawater metagenome | isolation source: Sea water | place: Canada:Atlantic | collected 2013-07 | reverse complement strand
ACGAGATAGGAGTCCGTCTCGTGGGCTCGGAGATGTGTATAAGAGACAGTTGTAGAATAGAGGAGTTAGCAAAGCTGAAGTCAGAAAATATCAGCGAAAAAGAAGGCGTGCTAACGATTGAGATAACCGAATCTAAAACAGATGCTGGTAAAAGGGTTATTCCTGTACATTTTAATATAGGAGATGAAATTAAAAAACGAGCTAAAGCTAAAGGTTATATCTTTCCTATAGGTTCATCAAACTATGCTGGCAATAGAAGTGACATGTACTCAAAGGCATTTGGGAGGTTAAAAACTAGGTTAGGTTTTGGAGAAGAGTACGTGTTCCACTCAATTAGAAAAACGTTCGTAACTAAGATGGAGAGGCTCGGGATCCCTGAAAGTATCGTTGCTGATATAGTAGGGCATAACAAACAGACCATTACTTTTGGAATATATTCAGGGGGAAGCTCTCTTCAGCAGAAACTTGAAGCAATAAATAAGCTTGATTACACGTGCTAAATGCCACGAATAGTTAGAGAGCAGCCTGTGCGATTTGGAATCAGGGCTTAATTAAGGAGGAGTGAATGAATATTTTTGATTTTTTTAATATTGATATCAACAAAGAGCCAAAAGTAGATATACAACAACACGCTAGGGCATTGTCCCAGCTTGATAGGATAACCAAGGATTTAACGCCAAGTGAATTAAATACTATGTTTTTTGCTTATGAGGTTATAAAGAAAAACCTTAGTAGAAAAAAAGGCTTGTCAAGTGGGCTAAGAGGTGGTTATAACATAGCTAACAACGGTGGAATGAGTTTAGAAGTTGAGCCAGTTGAATTGGATGAATGATTACAAGATAATCAATGTGGTATATCTTTTAATGGCGGACTACCCATAACGAAGAATTAGCAATCATTTAAGGTTAAGCTGTTTAACCCTCCTAATGGGATATGAGTAAAACCCCTAGCAATTTTAAAATATCAGAGGGTTACTTCTCACTCAAATACTTGTATAAGGTTGACTCTCCGATATTAAGCTGTCTTGCTGTAGCGGCTTTACTCATTCCTGAATCAATCAATTTTTTAGCTGTAATAATAAGGTTTTTATCTAACGCCTTTCTGCCTTTGTACTTGCCTTCAGCTTTGGCACGATTAATTCCAATTGCCTGTCTCTCTGCTAGAAGCTCCTTCTCCATTTGCGCAGCACCTGCTAAGACTGTAAGTACCATCTGTCCTGCTACTGTGGTTACATCTACCCCTAAGTTATCTATGACAAGGGAAACGTTGCGTTGTTTCAGCTCATCAGTAACCTGTAACACCTCGGAGGTTGTGCGCCCTATACGGCTAACCTCTCTCACAATCAGCTTGTCTCCACTAGATAGGGACTTTAAAAGCTTCTGAAACTTAGGTCTATCTGTTGTTGTACCTGTGAATTGTTCTGCTATTATAAAATCGTGTGGGTGCTTCTCTGCTAGATACAGTGATTGCTGCTCTACATTCTGTTCAGTGGTTGATGTTCTTGTATAGATATAAGTATTCATTTAACAAATCCTCTATTTAGACTCTAGAGGTTAATAGAATACTCTATTTAGGGTTATTAAAAAAGTTTTATAGAGGGTTTTTTCTGTTTTATTTAGGGAGTACCCTATGTAGGTGTTTTCACGTTAGTAGAGCGAGACTTGCTAATCATAAAAAAGTCTAGGAGATTTGGTAATGGATTGCCCGTCATGTATGAAAGATGTTTCATTCTTCGCAAGTATTTGCCCTTACTGCAACAGGAGCGTAGCTGAAGAAAAACGACCCTATGTACTATATATGGGGGCATTCCCTTTTGCATTTCTTATGGCAATACTTTGGTTAGATTTAGAGTTATGGTTGGAGATTTTAATAGGCTTAATAGCTGGCATGGTATTAACTCTGTCTTTACATGCTTTGCTTGAATGGATGGAAGCTAATGGAAAGCTAACCTTTGAGAACGTCTTTTTTAATTGTGTTGGTGTTGGTATCTGTGGCTTCTTGCTTTCTTTATACCTTTTAGATGGAAATCCCAATGTTTGGATATACATGATACCTAGCGCTATCTGGGGGCTCTTAGTAAGCGTTACTTGGTGTACCAATCTTGATGAAGAGCCTAGTGCTCCTCCTCCTAAAGTAGCTATAGATAAAGGTGCTTCTGGAAAAACATTTAAAGACAGGCTTAAAAACAAATAACCCTGTTAGTTTTTGGTGGTATTTATTAGCTCTGCTTTCTTACCAAGCACCAGTTTAGCTAAGACTAGCTTAGTCTTCTTATCGTAAGGCTGGTTCAGTTTGTATGACTGTATACAGCTAGAGTTTGCTTTTATGTGTTATCCATTACACTGGGCACCTTCTAATTTAGAATTTAACGTACATTAATAATAAGGATGTTTTTAATATGACTAAAACACTTCGAGTCTCAGTTACTATTCTTCTTGCTGTTACTTCTATGGGATTTCAGGCTGGAAGTCGTGCTGATAGTTCAGACAGCTTTATAATATGGGAACTCGTTGGGCGTGACATCATGCATCAACACTATTACAGAGTCACCAATATGAATGCCTTGCTAATTGACAAGTCAAGGGACTTTGAAAAAGGAATTACTTATCTTAATAAGTTAAAACAGAGAATTTCCAAGGTAAAAGCAGGCCTTCACAATAGACAAATATCTAAGAGAAATGAACGAACCTTCTACGGCGAAGGTTGGAAGACGGATAGTATGCCAGCAAGCTACACTAATCTAAGGGTCGCCATTAATGATTTCCTCACTATCACAGATAACAAATATAACTCATTCGCGAGTAAATATAACAAATTAAATAATTCAGACCTTAATTCTTCATCTAAAGATATTGATTTAGATACACTAGGCTTTAAGCATGCTTTTGAACGAAGGTTGTTTTTCGATTTAGAAAACCTGATTAAAAAAACTCCTCGCTTAGAATTTAAATCAGACTATATAGGAATAAGCCGATCTGCCACTGATGGGTTAAATAAAATTGATAAATTACTTGAAAATCACAGCAACGTGTTACGCAGAACAAAAACAGGGCTTGGAGAGAAATACAAAAGCACCTCTATAAGAAAAGAAATAACTAATACATTAACTTGGCTGATTGATGGTGAAAAAGCCGAAAGCCTCAAGGCTGTGTGCCATTCTAGAGATCACTTCGTCAAGTACCCCGCTGTTTGTAATACGAAAGGTTCGTATGAGAAGCTGTACTTAGAGTGGTCTGAAATCATGGCAAATCAACCAGTAAAAGACGTTGTTTCGTTGGAAAAATTATTCGAACTTAGGCGTGTCGCCTTTGCAGCTATAGTAAAGCAAGCTAATGAAGCTACGGCTGCAGAAAGACAGCTTATTTTAAAAGAGGAGAAGGCCAACCAAGCGTACATTGAAAGACTCGAGAAGGAACTGAACAAAAAGTCCTTATTTTATAACACGATTAAAACCTCAAACTTCATTAAAGCTATCATAGAAAGAAGGGTTGATGATGGTGACAAAGGTAAGTTTATTGCCATCAACTCAAGTGACAGCACTTATTATGTTTCTCAGGTTTTAAGTGAAGGAGTAATGCTAGAGCCATACCGAGAGCATGGCAATAAACTTCCAATACTTATTATTATGGATGAGCACGCTTTTAAAGGTGACTCCATAGGAAAGCTAGGAATAGTGTTTAGTTATCAAGGGTTAATTAAATACAAAACCACTATCGGCTCAACCAGACAAGCTGTTTTATTGCTGCGACTTAAATAAACCTACCTTAGTTCGAGAGCACACACGAGCCAAGAGAGTTGAATGAATCTAAAAAAACAATTCCCAGTACCCATAGAAGTTTATGAGTGGGTTAGAAACACTCTCCTTAAAGACCTAGATGATAATACCTATAGATTCATAGTTAGGTTAATCGATGCAACGATTTATAGCCTGAGCCAAGATAGAGGCCCATATGTATACGTTAAGCCTGATATATATAAAAATATAAAACTTCGTGATTATGGGTTTGTGGAGCTTTTTAACAAAAAAGAAGCAGATAAATCCGACAGTCACCCTCAGCATTTCGTGTCAGTTACTAAACACCGTAAGCCTCTTTTTCACGCTACATACTATGTCGCCAAGAAAAAACCACGGAGATTCCTGTTGATGTGGGATTTCTGGGTTGGCTATTTTATTCAGTTGAAAGATGCTTTCGCAGAAGATAAGGCAATAACGTTTGTTAACTTGTATACAGGAAAGCCTATCAATAAAAAGTTACTGTTTAAGAAGGAATGTAAATACAAACCAGCCAACAAACCAGAAATAAGACAAGCTCTAAAACAGATCGAATCTAGACCTATTAACAAAAGAGCTATTTTGAACCATCTCAAATCAATTGACCTAGATTCAAACAGTTACAAAAAATATGCAGGTGATTTTCATGGGTGGATTTCAATCCAATTGAGAGGCTTAGCAATATTAGATACAGAGAAAGAAATCTACTCATATAAGCCTATCTATAGAATCACATCATCAGGTAGGGTTTCAGAAATTGGAGGTGGCCTTCAATCATGCTCAAGGGAGATGAAGCAAGCTAGCGTTGAAGGAATTGAAAATGTACATAACTATGATTTGAAGGCAAGCCAAGTGAATGGGTTGAGACACCAGTTCAAACTATTGGGTTTAGATACTGGTTGGTTAGACGAATACATAAACAATTCAAGTGCCAAAGAACAGCTCGCAGAGAAGGCAATGTTAAGCAAAGAGGCTTGGAAGAAATGTTTACTAATAGTAATCATGGGAGGGCAAACAAATAAAACTGTTCCAATAATGAAAGGCTCTAAGGACATGAAAGAGTCAGATATTTATAAAGAAATTAAAGCAGATATAAAAAGAAGAAATCGTTCTGAACCAAGTGAGGAGGAGGCAAGCTTAGTAAGAGACTCATTTTTAGAAGCAATTGACGGCTTAAGGAAACCACTTAAAAAATGGAGAAGATCTCTGAAAAAGGACTACTGGAAAGTTGGTACAAGTTACGGCAGAAAATACAAAGGAGAGATCTTGATTAAGAATTACCTAGGTATTTCTTATAACATTGAGGCTTATACAGAAGGGAAGCTAGCAGCAAGGATTCTTCAAGGACAAGAAGCAGCTTTTATTCATACTCTAACAACTAAGTCTAAAGATTTTGGGTATCAAGTTATAGGTAATGAACATGATGGGGTATTAACTATTGGTGAAGTTCCTAGAGAAGCCATAGAGAGAACTAAACAAGAGATAGGGATATCAGAGTTTGATCTGATTGAGAAAGCAATTGTATGAACATCAACTAAGAATGGTAAGTATTGAAGTAATTGTTAGTTAGTGAGAAAGATATAAAGCAAGTACCATTAGTGCATACCTTCAATAGCAACTAATGTTTTTTCTCAATAACAACAATCACTTATAGATGCTTATTTAGTTTGCAAAAATAAAGATACAGCTTCTTTAGCCTCTGACTCCACTCATAATGGAGCTAGACTTACATTTACTTATCTTCTAGCTTTTATTTATCCAGTTTGGCAATAACTATTTGTTAATATTCCGTTATTTGAATGGTTTAAATATTAATCTTTTTGTGATTGAATAAAACAGTCAAAACGCTTGTTTCTTACCTCTAACAATATCAGCTAAAAACCTTATATTTAAGCGGCGTTAATTCAAAACCCTTGCCTAGGTATTACTTTTCTATTTTCGTCGCTCTACGGGCTTCTGAGAGCCTCCTAGAGGCATATTATAGGGTTACTTAAGCCCGTGTTAATCAATGACCTCTAAAAGCTCTTTTAATCAGGCTCTGTGGGTGGGTGTATCTATCACTCTAGAAGGTGTTTTTTTAGCGGGTCTTTAATAGGTGATTTTGTAAGTGCTTTTGTAAGTAAAAGCAGGAGTACTTGCTTTACTGCCTTGCTATTAATGGGTTTTAGGTCTATTTGAGAGGGAATCCCTGTCTCTCCGCCATTCAAAAGCCCTATGTATCTGATACGTAGGGCTTTTTTTATGCCTTAACAAAAAGTAAACCATTAGAAATACGGACAGTCAGTTTGTTTTTTTCTACTAAAAAAGCCTATCTACAAAACTAAGATCATCGTTGTGGCCGACTACAAAGCACATAGAGGTTCTGATACTATTAAATCGAACATCCTTTGGCCGCGCGCAAGAGGTAAACATAAAGGGGATTTAGAGTTTGGATATTGTCTGGGTAATAGTATCGACCATTTTGGTGTTTGTTATGCAAGCCGGTTTCTTGTGTTTAGAAAGCGGACTTGTTAGAAGTAAAAATAGCATTAATGTTGCGGCCAAGAATATTAGTGACTTTATCGTGTCGAGTAGTCTGTACTGGTTGTTTGGATTCGGTTTAATGTTTGGAGATAGTCAATGGGGCTTGTTTGGATGGTCTGATTTTGCATTCGCTGAACCAGCAGATACAAAACTCATCGCAATATTCTTATTCCAAATGATGTTTTGTGGCACGGCTGCGACGTTAGTTTCTGGCGCCGTCGCTGAGCGCATGAGTTTTATGGGGTATATGGTAGTAACGGTGACAATAGCACTGTTTATTTACCCTTTTGTTGGTCATTGGGCTTGGGCAGGAATCATTACGGGTGAGCCGATAGGCTGGCTTGAAAAAATTGGCTTCGTTGATTTTGCGGGTTCAACCGTTGTGCATTCTGTGGGTGGTTGGGTAGCACTGGCGGCAGTATTAGTTATTGGGCCTCGTATAGGGCGATTTACCGGCAGTGTTAGCGCTATTCCAGGTAGTAGTATCCCAACAGCTATATTGGGTTGTTTATTAATTTGGCTGGGCTGGTTTGGTTTTAATGGCGGCAGTACATTAGCTTGGAATAACTCAGTTCCACTTATTTTATTAAATACATGCCTTGCTGCTTTGGCCGGTGGGGTGGTTGCGACGATGTTAAAGCTTCGTGCAGAACATTATATTGAGGTTGATCAAATAATTAATGGTGTTCTAGGTGGTTTAGTGTCTATTACCGCCAGTTGTCATATTGTGAGCACAGGAGGGGCTGTCATGATTGGCGCCGTTGCCGGCTCAGTTGTTTTTTTTGGTGAGAAGTACCTGGCCGATAAGAAAATCGATGATGCTATTGGCGTAGTGCCTGTTCATTTATTTGCTGGGGTTTGGGGAACAATCGCGTTACCTTTTTTTGCGCTGCCGGTTAAACTTCAAAATGATCTTTCAGTGTGGGAACAATTAGGGACCCAATTAATTGGGGTCGTCAGTGTTGGTTTTTATAGTTTTGGCCTTGCATATGTAGTATTTAGTTTGGTTAACAAGGTTTACTCGTTAAGAGTCAGTGAGCAAGATGAGTTAAGAGGCCTAAATGTTGCTGAACATAATATAAGCACCGAAGTTTTTGACTTGCTAAGCGCCATGCATAAACAGCAGGAAAAAGCAGATTTTTCAACTCAAGTAGCCGTTGAGCCCTATACCGAGGTGGGGCAAATAGCCGAAAAATATAATCACGTTATTGACCAGGTTAACGAAGAAATTAAACAGCGAGATGAGGCCTTCTTAGCATTTAAACAAAGTGAACGTAGAAAGGGTGCTATTTTAGATGCAGCAATGGATTGCATTATTGGCATTGATTCGAAAGGCAGGATTCAAAGCTTTAATCCTGCGGCAGAGCGTTGCTTTGGTCAAACAGCGGGTGCGATTATTAACCGTAGCTTTTTTAAGCTGTTTACAAGAGACCGGGTTCAGGAGTTAAATTCAGCGAGTTTAGACGAGGGCTTTTTGCTAACCAGTGGGTGGGTTCTGGAGCGTAGGAATATGACAGAATTACAACGTTATGACGGAGAGTCTTTTCCTGCCGAAGTAGTAGTGACTCGAACGGTTAGCATAGCGAGTGAACCATTGGAGTATACGCTACATATTCGCGATTTGAGCGAACAAACTAAGTTACAAAAACGTTTAGAAACCTTAGCGTTTAATGATTCGCTAACTGGTTTATATAATAGAGCCGCCTTTATTCGTGAGCTTGAAAGACGAATTAATTACCATAAATCTCATGCTGGAGTGGTGGCGTTAATGTTTTTAGATTTAGACCGCTTTAAAAAAATCAATGATGTTTTTGGCCATAAGGTAGGCGATCAATTGCTTTGTGAGGTGGGTAAGAGACTCAGTGGAGTAGTACGTGGTAATGACTTGGTGGGTCGTTGGGGTGGCGATGAGTTTGTTGTGGCGATAAGTGGTGCCTTGGATGAGGAAGCTATTAATAGTAAAGCAACAGAAATTCTTCATGTAATGCGTGAAACGGTTGAGCTGCCTGGGCATACGCTAAATGTGTTAACAAGCATTGGGGTCGCTTTTTCGGTTGATGGTGAACGATCAGCGGATCGTTTACTACAGTGCGCTGATGTTGCCATGTATCAGGCAAAAAAATTGGGTAGGGACAATTTTTGTTTTTATACCGAGGAAATGGGGCTGTTTGTACGCAAACGAATTCAAATTGAAGCTGACCTTCCTGATGCTATTTCTCAAAATCAATTACTATTAAATTACCAACCTAAAGTATCGTGTTTAACGAACGAAGTTGTAGGTTTTGAAGTGTTATTACGTTGGTTGCACCCAGAGTTTGGCTTGATTCCCCCAGGAGATTTTATTCCGGTTGTTGAATCATCTGGTTTGATTGTTGATGTTGGTGAGTGGGTGCTAACCGAAGTTGCACGTCAGTTAGTTGAATGGCGTAAGGCAGGTTATGAGTTATTGCCGGTCGCTGTCAATATTTCAGGTTTTCATTTACATGATGAGTCACTGTCGTTATTTATAAAAGCGTTGGCGCATCAGTATCAACTTAACCCAAGCCTATTAGAGGTGGAGATAACCGAAAATGCTTTAACTGGCGATACTGATAGTAGTATTGCAACGATGACCGAGTTAAAAAAGTTGGGTATTAAATTATCTGTGGATGACTTTGGTACGGGGTATTCATCGTTAAGTTATTTGAAGAAATTTCCAATTGATGTATTGAAAATTGACCGTTCATTTATTAATGAGTGCGCTTATAACCCTGATGATGCCGCTATTTGTATGGCGATTATTTCACTTGCTAAAAGTTTAGGGCTTAAAATAGTGGCTGAAGGTGTTGAATCGCTAGAGCAGTTAGAATTTATACAACAGCAAGGCTGTGATATTTATCAGGGCTACCTATACAGTAGGCCACTCCCTGCTAGTGATGTTGAGGTCCTTTTAAGAAGGGGGTAACGGCTGGTTAACAGTAGTAATGACTCGAAATATTTTGTTTCAAAGAAGTGTCACATAGGTGTTTAACCATTTAGGTCGAGGCTTAACGTTTTGACATTAATGTTGAGTCAATTATTTGTTTTTATAATATACAAAGTTATTGTATTATAACAAGCGTTAGATGGCGTTCAGTGCTATTTACCAACGAGGCTTTATGCCTCGTTTTTTTCAACCATACACTATGGTTTTTCAATACACACTAGGAACAAAATGTCGGATAAGCAAGAAATCGAACTGCCATTAAGTGGAGTTCGCGTATATGAAATTGGGACTAGCGTAGCCGCTCCCTTTGGTACATGGATTTTAGCCGCTTTAGGGGCAGAAGTGATTAAAGTTGAACCAGAAGGTCGTGGTGATGATTGTCGTCATTGGGGGCCTCCATTTTGGAATGGTACCTCTGCAATGTTTCAAGCATTGAATAGGGATAAGAAATCAGTCACTGTAGATTTGAAAGACCCTGAAGATAAAGCTTGGCTTCGTAATGAAATAGTCACTAAGGCGGATGTTGTGTTGCAAAACATGCGCCCGGGTAAAGTGACTAGCCTTGGGCTTGGAGCTGAAGAAATGCGCAAGGAAAACCCTAAGCTTGTATATTGTAATATTTGGGCATTTGGTGAAACTGGGCCTATGGCCGATAAACCGGGTTACGACCCATTAATGCAAGCATATAGCGGCTTAATGAGCTTAAATGGTGAAGAAGGCCGTCCCCCTGTACGAATAGGGACGTCAGCCATCGATATGGGAACAGGTATGTGGTGTTCTATTGCTATTATTTCTGCCTTGTTTAACCGCCAAAAAACGGGGGAAGGTTGTGTCGTTGATACGGCTTTGTACGAAACAGCACTAAGTTGGATGACTTATCACATGGCTGGGTATCACGCGACAGGAAGCCTGCCAACACCGCAAGGTTCTGGCGTGCAAGGTATTTCGCCTTATCAAGCCTATGAGTGTTCAGATGGTTATCTTGTGGTAGCTGCGCCAAATAATAAATTATTTGATTTGTTGAAAGGTGTTATGGGGAACCCGGCTTGGGCGGATGAAGCGCATTTTGAAACCAATCCTAAACGCTTTGAGAATAAGGTTGAATTGAATCGTCGAATGACAGAGATTTTAATAAAAGAACCTCGTTCTCATTGGCAGGAAAAATTAGATGATGTAGGCATTCCTAATTCGCCAATTCAATTGGTTGATGAGGTATTAAACGACCCGCAAACGCAATCATTAGGCATTGTTCAAGAATCAGTTGAACATGCAATGAAGCTAGTGGGTCTGCCAATGAAGTTTAACGGCCAGCGGCCACCGCTACAAAATGAAGCGCCTGCCTTAGGTGCTGATAACGACACCTATAAAAATTAACGGAGAAAGATACATGAAAGAGATTTCCATTCCATTAGGCAATGACTACGCTGATATTCGTGATGCCGTTAGTAAGATTTGCGCTGACTTTCCGGGCGAATATTGGCGAAAACTAGATGCCGACAGTGCATACCCTGAAGAATTTGTTAATGCCTTGACCGAATCGGGCTTTTTATCAGCTTTGATTCCTGAGGAATACGGCGGTGTTGGGCTACCATTGCGCGCAGCGGCTGTCATTATGGAGACGATTCATGCATCGGGTGGCTCAGCCTCGGCTTGTCATGCTCAAATGTATATTATGGGCGCGGTTTTAAGGCATGGTAGCGAAGAACAAAAGCAAAAGTATTTACCAAAAATTGCAACAGGTGAATTAAGACTTCAAGCATTTGGTGTAACAGAACCTACATCAGGGTCTGATACGACAAAACTCAGAACGAAAGCGGTAAAGAAAGGCGATAAATATATCGTTAATGGCCAAAAAGTATGGACTAGCCGTGCCTTTCAATCAGATTTGATGTTATTACTCGCCAGAACTACTCCTTTAGAAGAGGTGTCAAAACCTACTGATGGGATGTCTATTTTCTTAGTCGATATGCGTGATGTTGTTGGTAATGGCATGGAAATTCGTGCGATTGACGCCATGATTAACCATAATACAACGGAAGTTTTTTTCGATAATATGGAAATTCCTGCTGATTCACTGATTGGTGAGGAAGGTAAGGGTTTTCGGTATGTCATGAGTGGTATGAATGCTGAGCGAGTGATCATAGCCGGAGAAAGTATAGGTGATGCACGATTTTTTATTGAACGAGCCAAAAACTATGCCAGCGAACGCAAAATATTTGGTGGGCCAATTGGTAAAAACCAAGGTGTTCAGTTTCCCATAGCTAGAGCCTATGCTGAAATTGAGGCCGCTGAGTTAATGGCAAGAAAAGCAGCAGCACTGTTTGAAGCGGGCGAACCCTGTGGAGCCGAGGCTAATATGGCAAAAATGCTATGTGCTGAGGCTGCTTGGAACGCCGGAGAGGCATGTATGCAAACTCACGGTGGTTTTGCTTTTGCTAAAGAATACGATATTGAAAGAAAGTGGCGTGAAGCGCGTTTGTATCTAATAGCACCTATTTCAACCAATATGATTTTAAGCTACATTGGCCAACATGTACTGGGCATGCCTAAATCTTACTAAAAATAGACAGCAAGTCTATAGGGTTTCAGCCTTTGAACCAAAATATTTATAGAGCCTAAGCCCTGTCTATAGCATATGAAAAAATTAAATTTTAAACCCCTTTTAACGGGTGAAAAGGAAGCAGCTTTAAGGAATGAAGTTCGTTCTTTTTTAAAAAACTATGGTGCTTTTAATGTTTCAAATATCATTGATTCATGGTCTATTTGTGACCCCGAACTTAGTCGCGCCCTAGCTGCAAAAGGATGGTTGGGTATGACCTGGCCCACTGAATACGGTGGTGGCGGTCGCAGTTATCTTGAGCGGTATGTAGTTATTGAAGAACTACTCGCAGCGGGCGCACCAGTTGGTGCCCATTGGGTGGCAGATCGTCAAAGCGGGCCACTTTTATTGCGTTTTGGTACCGAAGAGCAACGACAACACTTTTTGCCTAAAATTGTAAAAGGGGAGTGCTTTTTTGCCATTGGAATGAGTGAGCCTAATAGCGGCTCAGATCTAGCGTCGATTAAAACTCGTGCACAGAAAGTAGAGGGCGGTTGGCTTATCAATGGTTCCAAAATTTGGACCAGTTGGGCGCATGTTTGTCACCAAATGATCACGTTATGTAGAACGGCGCCAGTATCGGATGATCGCCACTATGGTATGAGTCAACTAATTGTTGACCTGAAGCATGAAGGTATTACGGTTCGGCCCATTGTTACGTTGGCCGGAGAGGCGCATTTTAATGAAATTTTCTTTGATGATGTATTTGTGCCAGATAATCGACTGGTAGGTAAGGTCAACGAAGGATGGGGTCAAGTAGTGGCCGAGCTAGCATTTGAGCGAAGCGGGCCAGAACGTTTTTTAAGCAGTTATCAACTACTTGAAGCGGCGATTAAAGAACTACGTGATGCGAATCTAACGCACCAAGCAGAACCCGTTATTGGTCAATTTGTAGCGCGCTTAATGGTGTTACGCCAAATGTCTTTATCGGTCGCGAATCAACTACAAGAAGGCAAATTACCGGTTAACGAAGCATCGGTAGTTAAAGATTTAGGGACCTCGTTCGAACAAGAGCTTCCTGAAGCCATGCGATTGATTTTAGCAACCGAAGCGCGCCCAACTGCAAACGGCGGCGTTGCGCGCTTATTATCTGAATCAATACTAAAAGCGCCATCTTTTTCATTACGTGGTGGTACGCGTGAAATTTTACGTGGCATTATTGCCAGAGGTTTGGGGTTACGATGAACGAAGTTGCTCAATTAATTGAAGAGTCAGCAACCCGTCTTTTTGACGACTTTTCAACAACTAACGGTCATGAGTTAATGGAAACAGGACAGTTTCCAGAAGTACTTTGGGCAGATTTCTTGGCAGATGGTTGGTTAACAACGTTGTTATCTGAAGAGGATGGTGGTGCGGGTCTTGGCCTTGAAGCTGGGTGTGTATTAATGAGGTTAGCTGGGTACTACAACGTGTCGTTGCCGGTTGCTGAAGCGTTAATGGGCGTTTATTTATCGCTTAAGTCAGGCGCAGAATTTAGCGATGAATTGATTATCCCTGTGATACTTGATGCACCGTTCAACGAGCAGCCTGATATCCATTTATATGGAATCCCTTGGGCGCGTCATGCAGCATCGATAGTGGTTATTTTTACTCAGAATAATAAAACACAGTTGAGCCTTGTTAAAGCTCAGGATATAACGATTAATGCTGGTCAGAATATGGCTGGTGAGCCACGTGATGATGTGACCTTTAAAGCTAGCTTGCTGGATAATGCGAGCGATGTACAGGCGATGAGTCTCAAACAGCTTGAATCATGGTTTGCACTTTGTCGCGCGGCCCAAATAACAGGTACGTTGCAACGGGTATTAGAAATGACCGTTGATTTTGCTAATGAGCGATCACAATTTGGCCGGCCTATTGGTAAATTTCAAGCAGTTCAGCAACAAATGGCCGTTTTAGCTGAAATGACCAGTGCCGCTATTTGCGCTGTTGATGCCGCTATAGATCACTTAAACACAGAACAAGAATGGGAGTTGATTGCTTGTGCAAAAATCACGGCGGGAGAAGCCGCCGGTTATGCAGCAAAAACTTCTCATGCAGTACATGCCGCGATTGGATTTACGCAAGAATACCCATTACAACTGAGTACACGTCGACTATGGTCTTGGCGTGATGAGTATGGCAATGAGGCCTATTGGTCTGCAAAATTAGGTCAGCAGTGCTTCGCGCTTGATACTGATAGTTTATGGAGTTGGTTAACAACGCAAACAGGTTAACAATTAAGGAAACAATAGTGATAACAGAAGTAATAACTGAAGTAACAGATGGCATTGCTGTTTGGCGTATGAACCGTGTTGATACACGTAATGCGATAACAGACAATAAAATGATTGATGACTTAGTATCATTGGCCGAACAAGCACAAAAAGACAGCCAAATAAGGGTGATCATTTTAACGGGTAACGGGCCTGCCTTTTCATCAGGTGGTAATGTTAAAAAGATTCGTGCCGAAATGACCGAATCAGATAAAACGCCCCACGAGTTAGCCACGTGGTACCGCGAAGGTATTCAGCGAATACCACGTGCATTTCAAGCGTTAGATGTTCCTATTATAGCGGCGGTTAATGGGCCAGCTATTGGTGCGGGTTGCGACCTTACCTGTATGTGCGATATGCGAATTGCTGCTGAAAGTGCTCGGTTTGCTGAAAGCTTTGTTAAATTAGGCATTATTCCAGGTGATGGTGGTTCGTGGTTATTACCACGAGCTGTTGGTTTGGCAAAAGCCTCTGAAATGGCTTTTACAGGTGACCCGATTGATGCCCAAGAAGCGTTGAAATTTGGACTTGTTTCAAAAGTCGTCGCAGATGATAAGTTGATCGATGAAGCAATGGCGCTGGCGAAACGAATTGCGGTTAATCCACCTGTTTCGGTTCGGATGACCAAGCAGTTAATACGCGAGGGGCAACAAACCGATTTGGATACGCACTTACAAACGGCTGCTGTTATGCAAGCGGTATCGCATCGTACCGATGACCACCGAGAGGCAATGAATGCAATATTTGATAAACGCCAGGGTGAATTTAAAGGCCGATAAGCTAGGTTAGAAAACAACAAAATTGGAGACAATAAAATGATAATGAAAGATAAGGTAGTACTAATTACTGGAGCAGGTCGAGGTATTGGCCGAGCAATGGCGATCATGATGGCGCAAGAAGGCGCAAAAGTGGTTGTTAATGACTTAGGTGCCGGCGTTGGTGGAGAAGAAACTGGCGAAAGCCCAGCAGAGGAAGTCGTTTCAACTATCCGTGCTGCGGGTGGTGAGGCGGTAATTAATGGTGATAATGTTGCAGAGCTTGATGGTGCAGAGGCTATGATCCAAGCGGCTATCGATAACTTTGGTCGGATTGACACCGTTGTTAATAATGCCGGTATCTTGCGCGATAGAATTTTTCATAAAATGTCACCTGAAGAATGGAACGCGGTGATTAATGTTCATTTGAATGGTAGTTTTAATACGGCTCATTTTGCTGCGAAACATTTCAAACAACAGGAAAGCGGTAGTTTTGTATTTATGACATCAACATCCGGTTTAATCGGTAATTTTGGTCAAGCAAATTATTCTGCCGCAAAAGCTGGTATTGCTGCGTTATCTAAAAGTATTGCATTAGACATGCAGCGTTATAACGTGCGTTCTAATTGTATTTCCCCCTTTGCTTGGAGCCGAATGATTGGAGCGATCCCTGTTGATACACCAGAACAACAAGCCCGAGTTGATAAATTAAAAGAAATGACACCCGATAAGGTGGCTCCAATGGCTGTTTACTTAGCCAGTGATGAGGCCAGTGAAGTGTCTGGGCAGATTTTTGCGGTGCGTAATAATGAAGTTTTCTTGATGGGACAGTCCAGACCATTACGCTCTACTCATCGATCAGAAGGTTGGACGCCACAAACCATTTCAGAGCATGCAATTCCTGCATTGAAAAGTAGTTTCTACCCTCTAGAGCGTTCGCCTGATGTGTTTTCTTGGGATCCGGTATAAAGAAAACACGGCTTTGACGTTAATGAACTGACAGCAACCCCATTAATCAAAACGCTTATGCTAACTATTTGCTTATACAAGCGTTTTTTAATGGGGGGATTTAAAGCCATAACTAGAATTACTTGGAAATTTAAGCAAAGGCTGTATTAATACTGAAAAGATTGAACAGGGTGCAATCTTTCAGTGATTAACAGTATTGCAGCTGACAAGTTATTCAGCAGATTGGCAAATTAGTTGATGCTAGAATTATTAAGATGAAAAGTTAAACGAAGGATTTAAGATGAAAATTGACCCCAAGACGCATGATAAATTTTTCAATATTTTAAAAGCAGTGGTGGCCCCTAGGCCAATTGCCTTTATATCATCACAATCTAAAGAGGGTATTTTAAACTTGGCGCCCTTTTCATTTTTTAATGGTGTTTGTTATGTGCCGCCGACTATTAGCGTATCGATTGCACGTTTTGCCGGCGCAAAGTCAAAAGATAGCTTGGTGAATATTGAAGAAACGGGTGAGTTTGTTGTAAACCTTGTTAATAGCGATATTGCCGAAGCGATGAATAAAACAGCCGCTGAATACCCAACAGAAGTGAATGAATTTGAACTGGCCGGTCTAAACACAATGCCTTCTGAGTTGATAACGCCACCGTGTGTTGCTGAGTCTCCGGTTAGCCTTGAATGCCGTTTAAAGCAAGTGGTGCCGATTAACGAAGGAACCCGGCGAGAGTGTGGATTAGTGATCGCAGAGGTGGTTTATTGCCATATTAACGATGAGCTCTATGATGGTCGTTACGTTGATATGAAAGGGCTTGATGTGGTGGGGCGTTTAGGTGGGCATAGTTACTGCCATGTTGATAATCTTTTTGAGATGAAGCAACCGGTTTATAAGGCGGATAAATAGGCTTTATTATTAAAGCAACGACTTGATCGCGCTATCTAGGCCGCCAATCGTTAAGGGGAACATCTTCTCGGCGTTTAGCTGTCGAACGAGGCGGTTAGATTGACGTCTATCCCAGTTTTGTTCGGCATCTGGGTTAAGCCAAGCATTGCTAGGGAATGCGGCTAACAGTCGCTGGAACCAAACGGCGCCCGCTTCTTCGTTCCAATGTTCTACACTGCCGCCAGGGTAGGTAATTTCATACGGACTCATACTGGCATCGCCAACAAAAATAAGCTTGTAGTCACTGGGGTAGCGGTTAATCACCTCAGCGGTAGGGGTGGCCTCATCAAATCGGCGTGTATTATCTTTCCAAAGGTATTCATAGGTGAAATTATGGAAATAATAATACTCTAAATGCTTGAATTCAGCTTTGCTGGCAGAAAAAAGCTCTTCGCAAATACGAATATGGTCATCCATTGAGCCGCCAATATCTAATAGCAATAATACTTTAATGGCGTTGTGGCGTTCAGGCACCATTTTAATGTCTAAATAACCGGCATTGGATGCAGTAGAACGAATGGTGTCGTCTAGATCCAACTCTTCAGCAGATCCTTGGCGGGCAAATTTTCTAAGTTTTCGTAAGGCTACTTTTAAGTTTCGAGTGTTTAGTTCAACACTGTCGTCTAAATTTTTAAATTCTCGTTTATCCCATACTTTGGTAGCTCGACGATGGCGAGACTCATCTTGCCCTATACGTACACCTTCAGGGTTATAACCATAAGCACCAAAAGGCGATGTACCACCAGTTCCAATCCATTTATTGCCACCATGGTGCTCTTCTTTTTGTTCTTCTAAACGCTTTTTAAGCGTTTTCATTAATTCTTCCCAACCTCCCAGCGATTGGATTTTTTGTTTCTCTTCTTCGCTGAGTAGTTTTTCGGCTTGTTTGCGAAGCCACTCTTCAGGAATTTGATTAAAGACATCTTCTAATGCGTGGTCGTACTCAAGCCCATTAAATATCTCGGCAAATACCTGGTCAAATCGGTCGTAATAACGCTCGTCTTTTACTAAAGCAGTGCGCGATAAATAATAAAAAGCTTGAATGTTAAAACTGGCAAGTCGCTTATCAAGGGCGCTCAGTAAACTAAGCAGTTCTGTAATGCTGACCGGTAAACCGGCCTTGCGCAGGCTGAAAAAGAAAGAAATAAACATATAAGCTATTACTGCTCTTGTTTACGCCTGTTAATAAACGCGATGCGTTCGAATAAGTGGACATCCTGCTCGTTTTTTAATAGTGCCCCGTGTAGCTTTGGCAGAATATTATTAGTATTCGCCTCGCGTAATGTATCAGCGGTTAGCTCTTCAGATAACAGTAGTTTTATCCAGTCGAGCAACTCAGAGGTAGAAGGTTTCTTTTTTAAGCCAGCAATCTCTCGTACATCGAAAAATATACCGAGTGCTTCAGCCAGTAGATCTTTTTTCAGATTAGGGAAGTGAACATTAACAATTTGTTGCATTGTTTCTAGCTCGGGGAAACGAATGTAATGGAAGAAGCAACGCCTTAGAAAGGCATCAGGTAGTTCTTTTTCATTATTGCTGGTGATAATGATGAGAGGCCTATTTTTTGCCTTAACAAGCTCTTGCGTTTCGTACACGAAGAATTCCATACGATCGAGTTCTTGCAAAAGGTCATTTGGGAATTCAATATCCGCTTTATCAATTTCATCAATCAATAATACCGCACGCTTATCTGAGGCAAACGCTTCCCAGACCTTACCTTTAACAATGTAATTGCTAATATCGTGCACACGATCATCACCTAATTGAGAATCGCGAAGACGCGAGACCGCATCGTATTCATACAAGCCTTGGTGCGCTTTTGTGCTGGATTTTATATGCCATTCAATTAACGGTGCATCTAAGGATTTAGCTACTTCAAGAGCGAGTTGCGTTTTACCGGTACCCGGCTCGCCTTTTATTAATAAAGGGCGTTCCAGTGTGATAGCCGCGTTAACTGCCATACTCAGTTCTTCTGTGGCAATGTAGTTACTGGTACTTTCAAATTGTTTGTTGCTCATAAAATTACGTGTTAAATCTGAAAAATCTATATTGTAGAGGGTTGTAAGACAATTTAAAGCGGATTTTTCTCGATCAGTTGCTTAGCAATAATAATCCGTTGAAGCTCATTCGTGCCTTCGCCGATGGCGAGTAGTGGCGCATCCCGATAATATCGTTCTACATTAAATTCGGTTGAGTAGCCATACGCACCATGTATGCGTAATGCTTCGGCAGAGTTCTCCATCGCCGCTTCTGTGGCAAATAACTTAGCCATGCCAGCTTCCATATCGCAGCGCTCACCTCGGTCAAATGCGGTTGCGGCAGATTGTACGAGCAGACGAGCCGCTTCGACCCGTGTGGCCATATCAGCTAAATAGATTTGAATGGATTGATGCTGGCATATGGGTTTACCAAAGGTTTTACGTTGTTGTGAATATTTAATAGAGTCTTTTAGTGCGGCAGAGGCGACACCAATACCACGTGATGCGACGTTGATTCTGCCTAAGGCTAACGCACCTAAGGCATGCTGTAGGCCATGCCCTTCCTGCAGGCCAATCAGGTTTTCCTTTGGTAGTTGGTAGTTATCTAGAAAAAATTCAGCGGTATCTATGCCTTTATAACCGAGTTTTTTATGTTGACTACCCATTACAAAACCTTCACCTTTGGGGGCGATAAAAAGACTCATGCCTTTATGTGCAGGATTGGCTGCGGCATTGGTTTTTACCAACAGAGCAAAACAACTACCATGCAGGCTGTTGGTAATCCAAGCCTTAGAGCCATTAATCATGTAGTTATCACCTTCACGTTTCGCCACAGTATTAATGGCTTGAAGGTCAGTTCCGCAGTTCGGCTCGGTGAGTGCTAATGCGCCGCGTATCTCACCCGAGGCAAATAACGGTAACCATTTGTTTTTTTGCTCTTCAGTTCCAAACCGTTGTACAGACATGGCCATAATCAGATGGGAATTAAACACACCCGTTAAAGACATCCATACGCAGGCAACACGTTCTACAATTTTTGCATATGTCGAGACGGGGAGACCAAGACCACCGTATTGTGGGTCAATAACAGCACCAAATAAGCCCATTTCTTTCATTCCTTCTACAATATCATCGGGGTATTCATCGCTTGCTTCTAATGAACGTACAGATGGTTTTATTTTTATTAAAAACTTATCAACTGCATCTAAGATTAACTGTTCATTTTCATTGTTCATACTCAATCCTGCGATCTATCTAACACTTGTTATAGTATGGTCTTTATGGCGTTATAAAGCGAATGATTAACAATTGAAAATAATAGGCTGAAATGATCAGAGAAGCTGCTGTACTAATCATGTTAAGGGATACAAAAAAAGGCCCAGAAGTTTGTATGTTACGCCGGGTCGAAACAACAGGTTTTGCAGCAGGGGCTTATGTTTTTCCCGGCGGTGTCGTTGATGAGCAAGATAAACAGCTTAGGTTAAATAATAACCTTTGTTTTTATACAAATGACACTGATTTATCGATACACGCTTATAAAATAGCGGCTATTCGTGAAACCTTAGAGGAGGCGGGCATCCTTGCCGCTACGAGAAATGATGATATTCAGGTTAACGCAGCATTACGTCAAAAACTGCATAAAGGTGATGTGAGTTTTGAGAGCTTGTTAAGGGAGCACCGTGCATCGCTAGATTTAGACAGGGTTATTTTTTATGACCATTGGATAGCTCCCGATGGTACACCCAAGCGTTTTGATACACGTTTTTTTATAGCCAAAGGCTCAATGGGTCACCAAGTTAGTCATGACAATATAGAAACTGACTCGTCTTGCTGGGCGTTGCCTGAAGAGATTTTATCGCTTTATGAGCAAGGCGAGGTTAAGTTAATGCCAGTAACACATGTTCAACTTAAGCGCTTATCGACCTTTGAAAAAGTAAGTGATATTTTAGCGTTTTCTAAAAAACAGAATAATGTTCCAATCATTGAGCCGCTTCTAAACGTTGACGAAGCAGGCAAGCCAGTCTCCGTCACTATTCATTTGCCAGAAGGGGTTGTTGAATACTCTCTTTATAAGGCCAAAGCTTGAGGTTTAATTTGGAATAAAAATATATATTAGTTTTTGACTCGTCGTCACAAAACCTATATAGGGCATGGACCCAAACGATCATGCGCCGATAAGGAGTAGGCGAATAAGTGAAAAATTCTTAATAGAGTCTAACTAAGGCTTTGAAAATTTTGTTTTCTGCTGAAAAACTAAAGCCCATAGGGAAGTATTACTGAAGAAGTGAGGGGGGTAATATTTTTTGTTTATCCATTTCGTTAGGATACAATCTCTAATCTTTAGAGTTCATAGTGGGGACAGCATGTTTCAAAGTTTTTTCGATGAGCTGGTTCCGCCCATTAGGACAATAAAAGCGGTTAACTAAGGAGTTATTTTCTGTATTATTATTTTAAATAAAGGACACAGAAAATGAGCAGAAAAAGACGTAACCATTCACCAGAATTTAAATCAAAAGTAGCATTAG
>OJAU01000368.1_pt1 | contig 21604 bp, 19 predicted proteins | sample 1589791 | NCBI WGS metagenome assembly OJAU01 (sample SAMN05416849, study PRJEB24817) | seawater metagenome | isolation source: Sea water | place: Canada:Atlantic | collected 2013-07 | reverse complement strand
GTGCCGTAGTCGCACTGGTAAAGATCGACCGCTGGGTTAGCAACCGGCTGGGGTCTAAAAGTAATTACAACTGAATTACTATCTACCCTGCAAATACCATCTACTGCTTCAACCGAATATATACCATCTGTTGTAACGGTAAGGGTAGCATTGGTAGCTCCTGGAATGGGGGTACCATTTCTAAACCACTGAATGTTAAATGGAGGATCGGTAACTCCCGAATCTAAAATAACCGGTCTGCCCAAACAAGCTGGGCCTGGATCAAGCAAAATACCAGCCGTACTAAGATCAACTGGATAAATGAATTCGTTATTTGATTCGTCGGTTTCTGCTACTATGCCCGTACCATTTCCAATATCATCCACAACGGCTCTAAGATTAAAGTTATTTGGAGTAGCGATTGGTATATTTAAAGTAATAGTACCGCTTTCAGAACCACCTAAAGGGATGATATTAGTAGTAGTGGTTTGGCCTATAAGCACTGCATCGGCATAAAATGCTATAGGAGTATTTGCAGGCAACTCATTGGTGCTATTTACATTATAAACTGTATATTCTACATCAATATTATTGTTATCGCATAAAACCCCTAAATCATCAATTTCTATAGTAGCATCTGGAAGTTCAGAATTTACACTGGTAATGATATTGTTTACCATGATAAAATCCTGCTGAGACTCCAATTCAATGAGGATAGTTGTATCCCCTTGATTTACAATTCCTGTCAAATCATAATAGTCCAAATCCATATTATAATTCACATTGGAATTTGTATAGGTATTAGTCCCATTAAAAGCATTATTTGAAGGATTTAATGGGGGATTATCTATTAGTGTTCCATTGATATATAAACTTTCTCCATTAGCAATTTCTTCTTCTCCTTCCCATGCTAAAAAACCAATTTTTGAAAGAATATCTGAACTTACATCAATATTGGTTAATGTGATACTGAGGTTATTATTATTGGCCGAAACGCTTTCTAAACCGTCAAAAAGACTTATTTGATTTAGCAATAATGAAGGATCTTCATAAATAACATAAATGGCCCAGCCTCCGAAATTAGTTCCACAGTACCCCGGAAGCAATGACTGTACATCCATATCAGCAAAGGTATAAGTACCATTACCGGTAGCTCCCACTAATGCAGTAACATCAGCATAGGCAGAAAAATAGGGGTCTCCATTAAAAGTGTGGCTAAAAATACGCTGCGCGCTAATGGGTGTTCCGTTTAACGAAACATCAAAATCTCCAGTACCAATAGAACCCCAATACAAATGAGCTGATACAAAAGTTTGACCTGGCGTTAAAGATAAACTGGCACTACTTTGAAGGAGTTGGCCACAATACCCGTTAAAGTTTGGTTGCGCATTTAAGGTATTCCCTACTGCCGTAAAATCATACCTACCGTTAAACTGCTGGAATAACGTAACTGGTTGGGCAAAAACGAAAAGAGGAAATACAAACGTTAAAAGAAGTATTAATTTTTTCATAAATCTGGGTATTACAGTGCCAAATATATTGAATACATTGTTTTTCTTTTTATATTTTCGCAAAAAAAACAAGTAAATGTCCCAATTTAACATTGAAATTTCTCAAACTTCCAATCCGAATATTGTTAAATTCACGGCTAACTCTTTTCTATCACGCTCTTCCAGCTACGAATTCAAAAATATTGATGAAGCAAAACCGAGTGCATTAGCGCAACAGCTTTTTTATCTGCCTTTCGTCAAAACAGTCTATATCTCCCAAAATTTTATCGCAATTGAAAAATATAATATTGTTGAATGGGAAGATGTGCAACAAGAAGTAGCCCATTCGATTGTAGAGTACCTAAATACTGGGAAACCTGTAATTTCAGAAGAAACCACAGTAAAAAAATCTCCGGTAAGTATTTATGCGGAAAGCACTCCAAATCCCAGTGTTATGAAATTTGTTGCCAACAAATCCTTGGCATCGGGAACTTTTGAATTTAAAAATATTGACGAAGCCATCCATTCACCATTGGCCAAAGCGTTGTTCAGCTTTCCATTTGTGAAAGAAGTTTTTATAAGCGCAAACTACGTTTCGGTCATGAAATATGATGTAGCGCAATGGCAGGATATTTCATCAGAACTGCGGGAATTCATCAGAAAATTTATCGAGGAAGGAAAACCTGTATTGAACGATGAAGTATTGAACGCTACAAATATTGCTGAAAATAAATCTACCTCAACAAGTACTTTCCAAAATTCTCCCAAAGCATACACCGATCTTGAAAAGGAAATAATCTCCATACTGGATGAATATGTTAAACCAGCAGTAGCTAGTGATGGTGGGCATATTATGTTTGATTCTTTCAACACTGAAACCAAAACAGTTAAGGTAATTCTTCAAGGTGCCTGTAGTGGCTGCCCATCATCTACGATTACCCTGAAAAACGGTATTGAAACCATGCTAAAAGAAATGCTAAACGGCCAGGTAAACCAAGTGGTGGCCATTAATGGATAAGCTGTCAAAATCTTCTCTTTTAACTTAATTTTCTGAAAATTAGCGCTTAATAATTGTAATTTGGGGGTTCACTGATTTTTAACCCAAAACCAAATAAAATGGCAGTATTAAAAGTAATCGAAGTACTTTCTAACTCCAGCAAAAGCTGGGAAGACGCTACAAGAAACGCAGTAAAGGAAGCATCCAAAAGCGTAAAAAACATACGCTCCGCCTATATAAATGAACAAACTTGCGTTGTGGACGGGGACAACATTACCCAGTTTCGCGTAAATGTTAAGATCACTTTTGAAGTGAAATAAGATTTTTATCGCTTAGACTCAATACGCTTTTGATATGCCAAAAGCGTATTTTTGTTTTTCTGAAAAGTTATTATGCGATTGATATTGTTTTTTTTGGCATTACAAATTCTATTCGGTTGCAATTCTTCAACAATAAACAACTTGGAAACACACAAATTTACTAACGATTTAAGTAAGGAATCCAGCCCCTACTTGTTACAGCATTCCCACAACCCTGTAGATTGGAAGGCTTGGAACGAAGCATCTTTACAACAAGCCAAAAAAGAAAAAAAACTAATGATTGTAAGCATTGGCTATGCCGCCTGCCACTGGTGCCACGTTATGGAGCACGAAAGTTTTGAGGACAGTACGGTGGCCGCTGTAATGAATAAAAACTTTATTTCAGTAAAAGTAGACCGAGAAGAAAGACCCGATGTGGACCAAACATATATAAACGCCGTACAACTAATGACTGGTAGTGCTGGCTGGCCTTTAAATGTGGTGACTCTTCCGGATGGAAGACCTGTTTGGGGCGGGACTTATTTCAGAAAAAAAGACTGGATTAATGCGCTAGAGCAGATACAGGAAATTTACAAGAATGAGCCCGAAAAATTGATTGCCTATGCCAACCGATTGGAAGAAGGTATTAAAAGCATGGACCTCATTCGTTTGAGAACCGAAATCGTTGATTTTAAAAATTTTCCCGTTGAGAAAATTACAAAGGATTGGTCAAATAGGTTTGATGAAAAAAACGGAGGTTTTAAAGGCGCTCCAAAATTTATGATGCCGAATAATTTAGCGTTTTTATTAAGACAGGCAGTTTCTGAAAAAGACGATAAATTACTGTCCCAAGTAACCCTAACCTTAGATAAAATGGCTTTTGGTGGGCTCTATGACCAAATTGGCGGAGGTTTTGCCCGATACAGTACCGACGAAAAATGGCATGTACCCCATTTTGAAAAAATGCTTTACGACAATGCCCAACTGGCAAGCCTTTACAGCGATGCATTTTTAATTACACAGAATCCACTTTATAGCGATGTTGTTGAAGAAACCTTGGATTTTATCTCACTTGAAATGACCAATGATGAAGGTGGCTTTTATTCGTCACTTGACGCAGATAGCAACAACGAAAATGGAGCATTGGAAGAAGGCGCTTTCTACGTTTTTACTTCAGAAGAATTACAAAAACTGCTAAAAGATGACTTCAAAATATTTAAAGAATATTATAATGTGAACAGTTACGGAAAGTGGGAAAAAGACCAGTATGTGCTCATCCGCCAAAAAACGGATGCCGAAATTGAAAATGAATTTGATCTTACCTCCGAAGCATTTCAGCAAAAAAAGAAAAGCTGGAAAAAGATCCTCCTCACCTATCGCAACCAAAGAGCCAAACCGCGTTTGGACGACAAAACCCTAACTTCGTGGAATGCCCTAATGCTTAAGGGATATGTTGATGCTTATAAAGCCTTTGGAAAAAAGAAATACTTTAACAGTGCCCTTAAAAATGCAGACTTCATTTCTGAAAAACAACTACAAGAAAATGGCGCCTTGTTTCACAATTACAAAGACGGTAAAAGCAGCATAAATGGTTTTTTAGAGGATTATGCCTTTACCATCGATGCTTTTTTGGAACTATATCAAATAACGCTAGATGAAAAATGGCTCCAACTTTCAAAGAAGATGACTGATTATACGATCACTAATTTTTTTGATTCGGAAAAACATATGTTTTATTTCACATCAAAAGAAGACCCTGCCATCGTAAGCCGAAATTTTGAATATCGGGACAATGTGATTCCGGCTTCAAATTCCGCAATGGCAAAAAACTTATTTCTGCTTTCAAAATATTTTGAAAATTCCGATTTTGAAGAAATTTCGCATCAGATGCTAAAGAATGTCTCTGAAGAAATTATGCAGTACCCCAGTGGGTTTTCAAACTGGCTGGATCTTCTGCTTAATTTTAAAAACGATTTTTACGAAGTAGTAATCGTGGGAAAAGATGTTTCTGAAAAAGCAAAGCAAATAAACACACACTATCTGCCAAATATAATTATTGCCGGAAGTATAGGTGAAAATAACGGGCCTCTATTTAAAAATAGATTTGTGCCCGGTGAAACCCTTATTTATGTTTGCAAAAACAATACCTGCAAACTGCCGATAAAGGACACAAAAATTGCAATTGAATTATTAAACAAAAACGAATAAACTTTATGGACAAATTTCAAGACTTGGATATTTACATTGAAAAGTACGGACAAAAACTGATTGATTTTTTACCAAGTGTAATTGGAGCAATCTTGATGCTTTTTATAGGACTTTGGCTGATTAAAATAATCAACGGTTTTATAAAAAGATTTTTTGACAAAAAGGATTATGACCCCACGCTTGAAAATTTTATTGCCAGTCTTATAAATTGGGGCTTAAAGATAGTACTCTTCGTATTAGTAATTACCCAACTGGGTGTTGAATCGGCTTCGCTGGTAGCCATTATTGGTGCTGCAGGACTTGCCGTTGGATTGGCGCTGCAAGGCTCCTTGGCAAATTTTGCGGGAGGTGTTCTTATTTTATTGATAAAGCCATTTCGGGTTGGTGATTTTATTAGCGCCCAAGGTGTTGATGGAACGGTAAAGGAAATTTCTATATTCAACACCAAATTGACAACCTTTGGAAACCAACTTGCTATAATTCCAAACGGAAAATTGAGCAATGATAATATTATAAATTATACCGAAGAGGGCATCAGGCGTGAAAATCTTACTTTCGGCATAGGTTATGACGATAACATAAAGCAAGCAAAGGAAATTCTTTTAAATTTGGTTTCCGAACAAGACACTGTTTTAAAACTAGAAGACAAAATGCCAATGGTAGCAGTTGCTGAACTTGGAGATAGCTCTGTAAACCTTACTGTGCGTTATTGGTCCAAAAATGAAGATTTCTGGAACCTACGCTGGTTAATTCTGGAGGAAGGGAAAGTCCGACTGGAAGCTGCAGGAATCTCTATACCTTTCCCACAGCGAGATGTACACCATTTTAATTTGGAGACTTTAAAGAAATAAATCATTAAATTTGTAGGAATAATTCATATTTTTATAAAACAAATTAAAAAATTAAAAATGAAAAAGATAATATTTACTGCCGCTTTTGTCTTAATGGCAATTTCAATGTTTTCCCAAGCCAGACAAAGTAGCTACACCAGTGTATATGACCGAACTATTGACATTAATGAAAAGTCATTGGCTTTTGGTCTTACCGAGGCGCAGTTTGCTGCTATTAAAGATGAGGCTTATGCAAATCCCAATTTTTTACAGGGGAAAATATTTCAGGAAGATCAGTTAATAAAAGATGATGTGCCTATGCGTTACAACGCTTATGCCGACGAAATTGAAATAAAGAAAAATGTTTCTGATGAAACTTATAGTGCGCTCATTAAATCGCCAGACATCTTCGTGAAGATAATCAACGAAATTTATGTTTTTGTACCTTTTAACGGCTCAAATGAAAAAGGTGGCTATTTCAATGTATTGAATGACGGAAAAACATATGATTTGTATAAAAAAACAAAAGCTGAATTCAGAGAGCCAAGAAAAGCACAAACATCATATCAGCAAGATACACCTCCATCATTTGTGAAGGCAACTACTTATTATTTGGTGAAGGACGGCAGTTTTTTGGAGATGCCAAATAGCAAATCCAAGATTTTAAAAATGATGGATAGTAAAAAGAACGAAATGAAAAAATACATAAAAGACAACAATATCGATCTTGACAAGGAAGCAGATTTGGTTAAGACCATTGCCTATTTCGATTCCTTGTTATAAGTCTACCCCATCATAAATTCCTTTAAATAAAAAGGCTCGAAATAAGCGACATTTTCTGTGTCGCTTATTTTGTATTTAGTTTCGGCCAAACTTACCATATCTGCTGAGGAAGGAAACAAATCTTTTTGAAAAACAGCGTTTTTATGTTTGCAAATTGCTTCAAATTTTACTGCGCCGTCACCAATAAAAATAGTTTTCCCTTTTTCCAAAAAGTCGGCAAATGAATCTTCCTTTAAAATTTCAGCTTTTGTCTCGCGTACTTGTTTTTTGTCTGAAGTATAAACTGCCGAATAAACCTCCATTCTTCTAGCGTCAAGTAGTGGAATAATGTGGCGATTAGGCATATTTACTTGCTGTGCCAAAACTTCTAAAGTGGGTGTTGAAATTAACGGGATATCCAATGCAAAGCACAATCCCTTTGCTGCTGAAACGCCAATACGGAGCCCTGTGTAAGAACCTGGCCCCTTGCTTACGGCAACAGCGTCAATGCTTTTTTTTTCAATTTTAGCCTCCCTCAAAACTTCTTCAATGAAAACATGAAGTTTTTCTGCGTGGGAAAATTTTTGATTGTTTTCTTCGCGAATGGCTTTCACTCTTCCATCAACCGCCACCGCAACTGAACAATTGGTAGTTGCCGTTTCAAGACATAGAATAACTGCCATTACTTATCTTTTTTATCTTTTTCAGTTGAAGAAACCTCAACTTTATCGCCTTGCTTTAATGATTTTGTAACTGTGTTATAAGGCCCAGTGATTACAGTTTCACCTTCCTTTAAACCTGAGATAATTTCTATATTGGAATCATCCTGAATTCCTGTCTTTACAACGCGCAGCTTTGCTTCATTTTCTTCTTTTACATAAACGGCCTCAAATTTTTCAGCAGTTGCAGTTGAAGTTTCATTGGTCATATAGGATTTTTTAGAATCAGTAGTATCTGTTTTAATAACCACTGAACTAATGGGCACCCCAATAATATTTTTCTTTTTATTCGTAATTATATCAACGGTAGCGGTCATTCCCGGCCGGAAAGGTGAAAAACTTTCGGGTTTTCCTTCGGTAAGATCTTTGTATGATTCAGGAAGAATACGAACTTTTACTTTGAAATTTGTAACCTGATCTGCAGTGAGGGCGCTTTCGGCACTATTGGCTATTTCGGTTACAATTCCTTTAAATTCTCGTTTTAAATAAGCATCTACCTCAACAATGGTAGAATCGCCCACGGAAACTTTTACGATGTCGTTCTCGTTAACGTCCACTTCCACTTCCATATTTTGAAGGTTGGCAACGCGCACTATTTCGGTACCAGCCATTTGTGCAGTCCCCACTACCCTTTCGCCCAATTCAACAGAAAGCTTGGAAATGGTTCCGCTCATTGGCGCATAAATGGTGGTTCTTGAGAGGTTATCTACAGATTGTTTCACATTTGCCGAAGCGCTCTGAACATTATAGTACGCTGCTTTTGCATTGGCTTGGGCCATATCGTAATCTGCAACAGATTTATCCCATTCAGATTTGGAAATCACCCCTTTTTCAAATAGCGCCTTGTTTCTTTCGTAGTTTAAACGTGCATTTTTTTCACTGGCTTGTGCTTGTGCATATTGAGCCCGAACGTTTTGAAGACCCGCTTGCGATTGACTTACGGCGGCCTGTATAAGGTCTGGGTTTATTTTTACCAACAAATCGCCTTTCTCAACTGTTTGTCCTTCCTTAACAGGAAGTTCAATAATTTCTCCCGAAACTTCTGAAGAAAGTGCAACTTCAATTTCGGGTTGAATTTTCCCCGTGGCCGCTACCGTTTCAACAATATCAATTGCAGAAATCTGGGCAACTTCCACCTCTTTGAAATCACCTGATTTTCCAAACCAACCAGCTTTTTTCCCAATAAGCAAAAAAGCAATCAGTACTACTACTGCAACAATAACCCAAACGAGTGTTTTTTTCTTCATATTTAAAATTTTAATTCGTTGGCCGGAACCCCAAAGTATAGTTCCAGTACCTTCAATTTAAAAATATATTCAAATTTAGCCCTGTTTTCTTCAATTCTAGCATTATCATAACGCAATTTTGATTGGCTAAAATCAAATGCATTTGTAAGGCCCACATCATATCTATCTTTAGCATATTGATATGCTAACTCCTGTGACTCCAGCGCAACTGTAGCCGCTTCGTAAGCCTTCAATGCACCATTTGCATCTACATAGGCCTGATAAACGTTGGACTCCAAATCAAGCTGGGCCTGCTCTAATTGATACTCCGTATTTTTTAAATTGATTTTATTACGTTTTACATTACTCCGTACGGTAAAACCATTAAAAATAGGGACATTAAGTTGAAGCCCATAACCAATACCATCATTAAGATACAGTTGGTCTATAAATTCTCGGTTTAGCGGATCGTTGTCAGCATAACGGGTATTATAACCAAAGAATGCCGAAAGTGTTGGATAATACGCTCCACGGGAAATCTGCAGGTCTTTTTTGGCCAAATCCACATTTTTCTGGGCTATCTTCACTTCAGATCGCGTTTCCTTAGCGCTTTCAATTATTTCTGACACATCCTTATCGGCAATCCCGCCATCAATAATTTTATACTCTTCATCGGCTATATCAAAATTTGAATAGTCCTTAATAAGAAGTAATTGTGCAAGACTGATTAATGAAATCTTTACCGTATTCTCCGCAACAGCAATGCGTTGCTTTTCGGCAGCATCTGTAGCCTTAATTTCCAAAAGATCTCCGCGAGGAAGTACACCAGCATCCACAAGGTTATTGGTCCTGTCCAATTGTTCCAAGGTTACAATATTTTGTGATTTTGCCACTTCCAAATTTGCCTTGTTCAACAAAACCTGTAAATAGGAATTTGCTACTGCCAGAGCAATATCGTCCTTCATTTTGTCCAAACGGTATTGGGCTGCAAGTTCAGAGAGTTTAGAACGTTGCAATTGGCGTACATTTCTCAATCCATCAAAAAGTGTAAGCCCCAGGTTTATAGCAGCCGAAGCTGAACCAAAGGTAGTATTCTCTAACTGATTGGTGGTTGGGTTTAAACTTAGTCCAGTGTTTTTGGAGGCACTGGCATTTGCGTTTAGAGAAGGTAAAAAGTTACCTACTGCCTCAAGCTTATCGGTTTCTGTAAGCTCTAAATCAAGCTCGCTCTGTTTTACAGAAATATTATTTTCCAAAGCATGGTTTACACATTCCTGTAACGTCCATTGTTTGGTTTGGGCTTGAATTGAAATAGTGAATATCAAAAAAAAGAAAGGGATCGCTATCTTCTTCATAAGTTTTTCTGTTGATGAATAAGTCTTTTGCATTGCCATTGCGTTACAAAATTTTAAAAAATTAAACAATTAGCCTCTGCCGGATGGTCCGGCGGCTGGTTTCAATTGGTTCCAAACCTTTATATTGTCATCTTTAGATACGCCGCTTTTGATCTCTACATCTATACCATCGCTTACACCCAGTTCCACCTGTCTGCGTTCAAATTTTTGATCGCCCACCATTACTTCAACAAAAGGTTTTTGTGTTTTGGAATCGTACTGTACCAGGGCTTCCTTAATGGTAAGAACATCATCTGCCTTGGCCAAAATAATAGAGGCGTTTGCGCTTAGACCTGCACGGATAAAAGTAGAGGTAGTATCCAAATTTTTCATGGTTCCTTTTATTTCAAACTGAATGGCGCCGTTTTCGTCCACTCCCTTTGGGGCGATGTAATCTAGCACAGCATCAAAAGTTTTGTCGGGAAGTGCGCCCACGGTTATTTCTAAAGGAAGACCTTCCTTAATTTTTCCTACTTCACTTTCATCTACCTTTCCTTCAAAAATCATTTTGTCCACATCGGCCAAGGTAGCGATCGTTGTTCCGTCGTTAAAATTGTTTGCTTCAATTACCTGGTTTCCTGTTTTAACGGGAACATCCAGCACCATGCCTGAAACCGTTGCGCGAATTTCGGTATTTGCCGAAGCACCCATGCCGCTGGTAGTTCCTGTTCTTACAATATCGTAATTTTGACTTGCAGCCGTAAGACCTACCTGTTCCTGCTTTAGTCTTTGCTGTGCTTGGTTATATGCCAATTGTGCATTGTCAAATTCATTGGCAGAGATTACGCCTTTTTCAAAAAGTTCTTTTTGGCGATTGTAAATACTTTTTTGGTTTTCAAAAGCCAATCGCGCAGTCTCCACTTGTGTACGGACACTGTTGATATTGTTTTTGGCACTATTCAATGAAGAAACGTTTGGAACGACTTTCACTTTCGCAATCAGGTCTCCTGCCTTTACAATTTCACCAGCTTCCACAAAAATTTCGTCAATGATTCCGGAAATATTGGGTTTTATTAATACTTCTTCCTTCGGAACAATGCTTCCCGTAGCTACCGTTTTTTTAATTATGGAACCCATTGCAGGTTTTTCGGTTTCATAGACAACGGGATCTTCTATGTTTTTTGAATAGAGCCAATACATAGAAACTGCAAACAATACTCCAATTGTTACAAGAATGATTATGGTTTTTGATTTTTTCATTTTTTCGATCGTTGAAATTATGGTCTTAAATTGATGATTCGTTAATTTGTTTTATGTGCCCAATAGTGGCAAATGCTTTATTTTATGATATGTGAGCGCCAAAGCGATACAATGTTTTAATTCTTTTACGGGTATTTTATCTTTTAGTTGGAAAACGATAGCCCGATTGCCTTCAAAATTGAATTTATCTTTATAAAGTGTTTTAAATGTTGGAACCAGTTTTGATGTACATTTAAAATAAACTGCAATATGCTCAGGATTTTTTTCCTTCCAATCCATCCTAACGGTACTTCCGTGTTTTGTCAAATAACTCGGTTCACCCCATTTCAGGGTTTCTTCAATTTTTTGGAGACCGTCAATCCCAGAGGCTGTTTTCAAAACCGTCTCCCGAAGCTGAAGCATTTGTGCTTTCACTGCCTTGGGATAGCTTTCAAAAACTGTTGCTACTTTTGGATCGCTAATTATTTCCACTTTAATAATTGTTTATTCCGTTCTTAATGCCTCTACAGGTTTCACCTTAATTGCGTTTTGGGCAGGAATTAATCCCGCTAAAAGGCCTGAAACTATCAATATTGTAAGCGCTATGAAAACTACACCTATATTTACTGATGGGTTTATAAACATCATTTCGCTTGTATCCATTCCGCTGAGTTGATAATTGACGAACCATAAAACAGCACTTGCCAAAACTATACCCGCCATTCCCGAAATGATAGTCAAAAATATGGACTCCAACAGTACCTGTGCGCGAATGCTCCAGGGAGTAGCTCCCAGAGCACGGCGGATTCCAATCTCTTTAGTGCGTTCTTTTACCACTATCAACATAATGTTGCTGATACCAATAATTCCCGAAAGTAGTACCAAAATTCCAACGAAATATGCCACAAAATTAAGCGCAGTAAATAAGCCGTTTATTTTACTGTATTCCTGATAAAGATCAAAATTTCCCACGGCCCTATCGTCGTTTGGGTTTATGGTATGGCGTGTTTTTATAACATCAAAAATTTGGGATTTTAAATTGGTTATGGAAAAATCATCCTTCGCCGTTATTGCCATCCATCCTACAATGTCGCCCATATTAAAGGCCTGCGAAAAAGATGTGAAAGGCACGTATATTTCTTTTTGCATTTCTTCGGGATCACCGTTGTTTCCTTTCTTTTTATAGGTTCCTATAACCAAAAAGTTAACGCCGTTTATTTTTATGTAACTACCAATTACTTCTTCACCGGGATCATATAATGCACTTTGTACCCCACTGCCAATAATGGCAACTTTTCGCTTTTCATTTATATCTGAATAATTTATAAAACGGCCCGAAGTAATATCCATAGGTTGTTGTTGAATAATTTCAGGGTAATCACCATATACGTTAAATGCACCTGTTTGAAGGCCACGAACTACATTGTTGCTTCCGCGGAACCCTCCCAATTGATTTCTGGGTGAAACAAAGCGCAATCCTGGTACTTGCTGCTTTATGGCATCAACATCATCTGTCTTAAAATTGTACCTACGCCCTTTAGGTAATCCTTTATAGGGTTGTGACGCCGTTTGCGCCCACATAAACATAGAGTTTGTAGCCATACCGCTGAAACCTTGTTTTATTCCGTTCTCAAGACCATTTCCAGCTGCCAAAAGGATTACAAGAATGAATATGCCCCATAACACCCCAAAAGCAGTCATGACGGTTCTAAACCAATTACTGCTAAGGGCTTCAATTATTTCGGCCCAACTGTCTCTGCTGAGTAATTTACTCATCGCGCAAGGCTTCTATGGGTTTGATATTTGCGGCTCTGTAGGCAGGAAAAAATCCAGCAATGGCTCCAGCCACCACGAGGATAATTACCGTTGTAATAGCTACCGAAAAATCTACGGAAGGATTTCTTATGTAATCTGTTTCAATATACGGTCCAACTAATTGCAATAACAAAAGACTGAAAATTAAACCTACAAATCCTGCAATTGCGGTTACAAAAATAGATTCGTGCAAAATCATGCCTATGATGGACCAAGGCTGTGCGCCAATGGCCTTACGTACGCCAATTTCCTTTGTGCGCTCTTTTACAATAATTAGCATAATATTGCTAACGCCCACTACGCCCGCAATAATTGTACATATTCCCACACCCCAAAAGAACCACCGAATCATATTGTTGAGATCGTAAAACCGTTTTGTGTTTTCCAACGTGTTGTTCACATTTACGGCCCGTTCATCATTTGGCGCTATGCTGTGTTTTGTTTTTAAGTCAGCTTCCAATTGCGCCGAAAAGGCTTCAGAAGCTGCCAGGGCGTCTTCATATTTATCGTGCTTTTCAAGTGTGAATGCAAGTGAGCGCAGTTTATCGCCAGCATTATAAACACGTTGTGCTGTGGTAAGTGGAATGAATATGCGCGTTTCTTCACGCTCGCCTCCCGGATCGGTATAAACCCCCACTACCTTAAATTTTATTCCTGTAATGTCTATATACTCACCAAGCGCTTCCTTTCCCTTAAAAAGATCGAGATAGACTTGGTTTCCGATCACGGCGTTTTTTTCAAAAGAATTTAAATCGTTTTGGTTAATGTATCTTCCTACGACCAAGGTTTCATTTTCCAAAAACTGATAATCGCCACGAACGCCTTCTACCCTGTAGCTGCCGCTTTCTTTTTTATATGTGGTCAATTGTCCCCATCTGCTGTAAACCCCAGATTTGAGTTCAATTTTATCAGTGTTTTTGTTTACCGCCATTTCATAATCGCGGTTGTCCATTTCTATTATCCTACCGGGATTTAAACCTTTATATTCTACGGAGGTAACATTTGTCCACACACTGATACGGTTGGTGGCATCATTTTCAAATTCCTTTGCAACCCCATTGGACATTCCTTGACCGATTGCAAGCAGAATTACCAAAATGAATATTCCCGAAGCTACGGAAAGCCCCGTTAAGAAAGTTCGCAGTTTGTTTTTGCGAATAGCTTCGAAAATTTCCTGCCAGCGTTCAATATTAAACATAGGCTTCGCTTTTTGCCCGAACTTGGTTTACAACGGAATCGTCAATAATAATTCCGTCCTTTAAGTTTACGATACGTTTGGTCATATGTGCAATATCGTCTTCGTGGGTTACAATAAGAATGGTTTTGCCCTCATCGTTTATACCTTGAATGAGTTCCATTACTTCATAGGAAGTTTTTGTATCCAGTGCGCCCGTTGGCTCATCTGCAAGCAATACTTTGGGGTCACTCGCCAAAGCCCGAGCTATGGCAACCCGCTGTTTTTGACCTCCGGAAAGTTCGTTGGGAAGATGCGTAGCCCAATCGGCAAGACCTACTTTTTCAAGATAGTGCATTGCCTTTTCCACACGAATGTTTCGTTTTACACCTTGGTAATAGAGCGGCATGGCCACATTTTCCAAAGCCGATTTATAATTGATAAGATTGAAGGATTGAAAGATAAAACCCAGAAATTTGTTTCTGTAACGGGCGGCCACCCTCTCGTTCAGGTTCTTGATCAAGGTGCCGTCCAGCGTGTAGGTGCCTTCGTCTGCTTCGTCAAGAATACCGAGAATGTTCAGTAATGTAGATTTTCCCGAACCGGAAGAACCCATGATTGAAACCATTTCGCCTTCAGAAACCGTGAAATTTATTCCTTTTAAAACATGGAGCGAATTTTTGCCCATGTGATATGACTTGTGAAGGTTTTTGATCTCTATCATCCTAAAATTTGTTGATTTACAAAATAAAGGGGAATTCTCCCTGCAAATGTGAAATTCTTGTTAAGACTTAAAACTTTAATGGTTTCGAGTATTTATAAGACTATTATAGGTGGCAGGTGTTACAATTTCTTCCGAAAAACTATAATTTTTTTTCTTCACGCGCCTTTTTTCGGCTTCTGTAGATAGCATATCCAATGCCGCCGATCAATAGGTATGGGAAAATCATTAAATAAACGATTCCGTTATTGATGCCTTTGGCGGCTTGCCCCCCTTCTTCGCTTTCAAGCACGGCACGGCACATGGCGCATTGGGCCTCAGCGGGAAGTACGGACACTAAAAAAAGAAGAATTATTATATAAGCAATTTTAAGTTTCATAATCTATCAATAATAAGGAGAAATCATTAAATAAACAATCACTCCAGTAACCGCCACATACAACCACAGGGGATAGGTGATTCGCGCAATTTTTCTGTGTTTATAGAACTGTCCCGAAATGCCCCTAACATACGTAATCAATACAAAAGGAATAACGACTATGGACAGTAATATATGCGTCAAAAGGATAAAATAGTAAACATATTTGACAAATCCTTCACCACCAAATGGGGTGGAGTCTGAGGTCATATGATAGGCCACATACATGACCAGAAACAATACAGAACATGCGATAGCCGTCTTCATCAGACGCTCATGCAACTTTCGGTTTCCTTTTCTAATTTGGTAAACAGCAACAACTAAAATAATGGCAGTCAGTCCATTTATAGTGGCATAGATTGGCGGTAAAAAACCAAGGCGCTCTACTCCCGGAATTTTTATAGTAAATAATACCGCTACCGCCAGTGGAATGGCAATGGAAAGTATCCAGATCCACACATTATAATTCTTGGTTGTTTGGGGTGAAGCCTGCATAGGTTACAAAAGTTTTTTAATATCTTCTTTTAGCATTTGTATTCCCTTCTCTTCCAAACCATCATAATAAATGATTGGGTTTCCGTTTTCATCTTTTCGGGAGCGAATGTTTCCTTTTTGATCTACAAGAGCAAAAAAGCCTGAATGCTCAAACCCGCCTTCTACCTCGGGAGCTTCGCCAACATAGAGGTTAAACCCTTCATTGGCAAGTTTGAAGATTTCATCTTTTGGACCAGTGAGCAGATGCCATTGCGGTTTGGTAATCCCTTTGTTTTGGGCATACTCCTTTAAAATCTGGGGAGTGTCATAATCTGGATCAATAGAGAAAGAGGCGATGCCAACTTTGGGATTTCCCAAAAACTCATTTTGTATTTTCAGCATATTTTCCGTCATAATTGGACAGATGGATGGACAGGTAGTGAAGAAAAATTCAACTACATATATCTTGTCCTTAAAATCATCGTTGGTGATGGTTTTTCCGTTTTGGTCCGTAAAACTGAATTGTGGCACGGAACCGATTGTTTCTAAATCAGGTTTTGAAAGTGTATTGATAATTTTTGGCACTGCCCAAATTCCAAAAACCAGGATGATAAACGAAATACCGATGTAGGAATAATTTTTTTTCATTTTTTAAATGATTCTGTGGATGCTATTGATTTTGTGGATGCTTTAAAAATTATTGCGTATGTCTTTCTTCTTAACTCTTTATTCTTTTTCTAACTATATCTCCCTATCTGAAGTGTTATACTTTTTTAGCGCCCTTCTGTATTCAGCAAGCAACACTTTAACATCGTCGCTCATTTTATTGTTTATTTCAGCAATATTACTGGAATCAAATCCATACATAACGCCCTCATCCTCATCATCATCCCTGCCCCGAAGACCGCGTTCTTTATCTATTATGAAAACATACGGAGTAGAGATATTGGAATCCAAAGCTATATCAGACTTCAACGATTGAAATACTTCCTTTATATCTTCTTCGGTCCCGAAAGCAAAAACCCATGCATCGGTGGGAGCAATTTGTTTTAGTTTTTCCTCAATATTTCTGGCTTGCTCCTCGGTTCCTTTTGGCAGAAGAATTACAAACTGAAATTCGTTAAACTTATGATTTTTACTATATATTTTATGCGCTAAATTATAAGCATATGCCCTGTGCGCTTCCAAATCACTTCCAAAGAAACCTAAAACCGTAATATGATTTTCCAACCGAACAGGTTTACCGTTTAGTGTTTCAAAATTTTGCAATTCAGTGACTGAAGGTGTAAGAAGTGGCAAAGTGGCAAAGTTATTTTTTCCGGAAGCAAAAAAAACATAGGCCGTAATGGGCAGTAAAAATAGAATTCCAAGGACGAGATACTTCTTCATTTCTAGCATTTTTTGCTTTTGCAAAAATACAGGGTAAAAGGGGGTTGGGCAATGTTTTGGGTGTTAATTTTATTTTTTTGGAATACTTTTAAAACCATCAAAAAATTCTTCAGGAGTAATATTGAAGTAGTCACACAGTTTAATCAATGTAGTAAAGGAAATATCACGCTTTCCTTGTTCAATCCATCCAATATGAACATTTGTCTCGTGAAAAGATTGGAGTTAAGTCAAGCCTTTTTGCAGCCTAAGCTCCTTTGTTCTGGCCGCAAGCCAGGCTAATAATTCAGTATTATTTTCTTTTGCATCCAATGACACGAAGGTCAGTGGTCGAAAAAATTCATACAATTACCGTTCAGTCATTAGTTTTTGTACTTTTAGATTCCTCCCCAGTTATTTAGCTAATTAATTTATTGTTTAACTAAATACTGTTATTATGAAAACCAAATTATTTTCCGATTACTTTTTTGTACATTTATGCTTAATGTACTTTTTATGAATGCGCAGATAAATAACCAAGAATGTGTTGTTATCGAAAATGGAACCGACCCTGCTGGAATATACAGTTATTCCACAGACATTGCAACCTTAAATAATTATGGACCTCTTGTCTTTAACGTAAAATTTTGGGGTGTCAATCGTCCCAATGGCGATACTGATTTTTATAATCGAGAGCATGATGCCCTACAAGCAATAGCCAATCTTAATATTATGTACAACCCGTTTAATATCTTTTTTAAATTTCGGGGACTTGAAGAATTTAATAGCCCAGAAGTTACGGTACCTCTACCTAACGGAGACCCTGACACAAATGGATATTATGTGCTTGAAACGAGACCTCAATTCCGTGCAATGGTCAATTGGGCAGCTGCCAATGGATATAAAGATTTAAATGCCTTAAATGTATATGCAGTTGGCTGGTTGGGTTTTGCTGGGGGTATAGCATATAGGCCAGGTTTTGTATGTGCCACAAATTCTGGAAGTGGATTGGCTGGCAATAATACAGTACATGAAATATCGCACAATCTTAATTTAAAACATACCCGCTCTTTTAATGAGCATACCACCCGGGACCCAAACAATCAATATTTTAATGCAACCACAACGGGGGATGAAATAGTGGATACCAATGCTAATAGTGGTTTTTGGGACTCTAGCTGTGATTGTACCCCCTATGTAGATCAAAATACCTGTACTTATTTTGGTACTGAAACGGATGAGTTAGGTTTTCAATACACAATAGCACATAAGGATGTCATCAATATTATGGGTGATGCCTATGGTGGATGTGCAACAAAGAGTTTAACCGTAGGGCAGGCCATCCGCGTTCATGAAAAAATAGCAAGCGGATATTATAATGTCGCCCTTACCAATGTGGCTTCACTTTACGAGCCTTATGCAGGAGCATATTATGACCCTAACAACCAGAACCCTCAATTATACAAACCCCTATTTCAGCCCGGATTTGAATATCGTTTTTTGGAATGCAGTTGTGATTGTCCTGATCCAGTACCCTATGAGGATATATCCTTTTCATATACCCAGAATATCATTAAGGAAGTTAGCAAATATGAAAGTGATTTTAGCACGATCTATCATCCAAACCATTCCGCTATAGGTATTAAAATTGAGAATAATCCTGTTTTTTGGCCGCAACCGCGTAGATGTTATGACAATCCAAATTATAGGCCTATTGGCGGGAGTATTACCCGCTTTAACGACAATGTGTTCAATACCAATATTACCTTAATTCCAAAAGATTCTACTGGTATAAATAATCCGAACCTTATTGAACAACTGCAACCCGGTCTTTATAAAATTGAGAAGACATATGAAGAAGGAAATACGGAACAGGATATCATATTCAAACAAGATTAAAAAATTAAAACAAAAATTTAGGCTCCCAGCTATTGGGAGCCATATTTTTAAATAGATGGGTATGGGTAAATACATTTTTGTTGCAGCATTTCTTTTAGTTGTATGTACGGGTCGAGGACAATTTGGTTCTCAGCGCATTATTTATATGGATAATGGATTAGTTACAAGTGCCCTTGCTGCCGATCTGGATGGCGATGGCGATTTAGATGTAGTATCGGGTTCTAGAACTGGGTCTTATAATATTGCTTGGTTTGAAAATCTGGATGGGTTAGGTAATTTTGGAACAGAGAATATTGTTGAAAACAACCTTTTTGATGAGGTTTATTCTATATTTTTAGCAGATTTAGACGGTGATGGAGATATGGATATCCTAACAACGGCATTTTCATTAGATAAAATAATTTGGTATGAAAATTTGGATGGGCAGGGCAATTTCAGTGTCCAAAAAATTATTTCCAATACTGCCGACGGGGCATTTACTGTGGTTGCGGGCGATCTGGACGGTGATGGTGATATGGATGTAATTTCAGGTTCCGATTTTTCAGGGTTAGCATGGTATGAAAATTTGGATGGGCAGGGAGATTTTTTTATGCACCTTATTGATAATAATGTTTCGGGCACACGTTCCGTAGTAGCAATAGATGTGGATGGCGATGGTGATATGGATATTGTGGGAAATAGTACTGCTCCTAATAAAATCTATTGGATTGACAATATCGATGGCCATGGTACTTTTGGTGAGCCTAACTCTATATATGAGATGGGGCAATATGTAACCAATCTTATTACTGCAGATGTGGATGGTGATGGTGATACGGATGTGCTTACAGTATCTTTCGGAGATAATGAAGTAGCTTGGTTTGAAAACCTGAACGGCTTTGGCAACTTTGGCCCCAAAAAAACGATAAGTAATATTTTGGATAAAGCTTTGGAAGTCTTTGCCGCAGATTTGGATAACGATGGCGATATAGATGTATTAACATCTAGTGGAGGAACTTTTGATGGCGAAATCGTTTGGTTTGAAAATCTGGACGGAACGGGTTCGTTTGGATCTAAAAACGTTATCAGCACGGAGCATCAATTTCCCCGTTCCGTGATAGCCGCAGATATAGACAACGATGGCGATATGGACGTCATTGCCTCATCGCAGAACGACGATAAAATAGCGTGGTATGAAAACCTGACCATTTTAGGGGTGGAGGAGAGCCAAATTGATCCTATTAAAATATATCCAAACCCTACTGATGGTTTACTCTACATAGATGCTAACACCGAAAGTATTATAGGCGCCACGGTTTTTGATATTCTGGGCAAAAAGGTGCTTCAATTAAACGGAAAAATCCAACAAGTGGATATTTCGACCCTTGAAAGCGGCATGTATTTTTTGAGGATAGTAACGGATCGTGGGGAATTTGTACAGAAAATCATAAAGGAGTAAAATCTTTCCGGATAGTAATTTTTTTTACATATTAAAAATGAATAAAGTATTCTTCATCCTAACAATCGTTTTATGTGCTTTTCAAAGCACTGCACAATTTGGACCTCGGCAGATAATCACAACCGAAGCAAATTTACCGGTAAGAGTAGTATGCGGCGATATTAATGGTAATGGAAACTTGGATGTAGCACTAGCTGCAAGATCTATGTCAACTCCCTATAACCTTGCTTGGTTAGCAAATTTAGACGGTAGCGGTACTTTTGGGCCTATAAATTTAATAGGAACCATGAGCGAAACATACAGAATTAACCTAGCCGATTTAGATAATGATGGCGACTTGGACGCCATGGGGGCAACTGTATTTTTAGATATTATTTCCTGGTATGAAAACCTGGATGGCCAAGGTACTTTTGGACCAAGAAATATCATTTCAAATACAGCAGATGGAGCAAACGATGTAATTGCCACAGATATAGACAACGATGGCGATATGGATGTAATTTCCGCTTCTGACCATTCCGGCTTGGCTTGGTATGAAAACCTCGATGGACATGGAAGTTTTAGTTCGCCTAAAATAATCAATAATACAATTACTGGTTCACGTTCCGTTGTTGCAACAGATTTGGACGGTGATGGAGATATTGATATTTTGAGCAATGGCGGTCAGCCGGCACAAGTATTCTGGATGGAAAATATGGATGGGCAGGGTACTTTTGGCACAATGCACGTAATCCTTGAAATGGGAGACTATGCCAATGGTATTTTTCTCGCAGATGTGGATGGGGATAACGATATGGACGTTTTTTCAGCAACCCCCTATATTAATGAAGTTGCATGGTTTGAGAATCTAGACGGACAGGGTACTTTTGGCTCAAAAAATATTATTACCAACACCTTATCTAAACCTTTTGCAGTATATGTTGAAGATTTAGACAATGATGGAGATAATGATGTATTGGCTACGAGCGTGGATGCATTTGGAGGGGAAGTGGTATGGTTTGAAAATTTAGATGGGCTTGGCACTTTTAGCTCCAAAAAAAGTATAGACGATAATTTAGTGTTTCCTCGGGATGTTTATGCAGCAGACATAGAAAATGATGGCGACATGGACGTGTTTATTGCAGACCAAAACAGCAATACAATAGCGTGGTACGAAAACCTAACCATTTTAGGGGTGGAGGAGAGCCAAATTGATCCTATTAAAATATATCCAAACC